>VTLG01004596.1_pt1 | contig 17479 bp, 18 predicted proteins | sample 4694571 | NCBI WGS metagenome assembly VTLG01 (sample SAMN12604809, study PRJNA352737) | marine metagenome | biome: ENVO:00000447; feature: ENVO:00000209|ENVO:00000569|ENVO:01000036; material: ENVO:00002151; isolation source: viral sequences binned using virsorter ...
GCTCTGGCCTCTCAGAGGACCCAGGGTGTGTCTTTGCCCCTGAAGTCTCTTACACAGCCTCTAAGCACCCGCTCCTCCCTAAGAGGAAGCGGAGTGCGTTTCTGGCTATGTTTCTGGTTGTTTTGGAATACACGTTTATACTTCCCCCTCACCCCCCGTAGGGGGGGGTGGGGGGAGTATATAGGTAATGACAGTATAGACGCGCGCGTAGGCGCGTGTGTAGCGGGCGCGTTGTGCGCGGGCATGGCGCGCGTGTATGTGGCGCGATCGTGAGCCCTCCGGGCCGCGCGCGAGTTGTTTGATTTCACTTGGAGGTGAGTGATGTATGGATCTATGCCCCATTCGGTTGAGGTAGAGAAAGAGATACTTGGTGGAGTTTTGGTGAGTCCTGAGTCAATGTCAGTGGCGTTGGGTTCTGGGATATGCGCTGAGGATTTCTACATAGAGCGTCATCGTTTGTTCTGGTTAGCGTTTGAGTCTTTGGGTCGTCAGGGTTTGTCAGTAGACCCTGTGAGTCTTCAGGGTGAGTTGAAGAAGCAGGGGACCTGGGGTCAGAGCGACGGCTACCGGACGATGTCATCAGTGATGGACAAGGCGGGTTTGAGCAGTTGCATGGGCCACTACTGTTCATTGTTGTTGAGCGACAGCATTAAGCGGTTGGTGATAACTGCGAGCATCGACACTGCTGAGGAGGCTCGTGAGTTATCTGGGATGGACGCTTTGGCTGACGCGATGCAGAGGTTGCGTGAGATAAGCGAGCGTGGTGCGGGGTCGATTGGCTTGTCTTCTGTGGATGGGGTGAACTCTTATCTCAGCCATATCAGGAAGGTTCAGGATGGTGAGGTAACGGACAGTCGGATACCTACGGGGCTGTCTATCTTGGACGATCGTCTTGGTGGTGGTGTTAAGCCTGGGTGGCAGGTGGTGGTTCTGTCTTCATCTGGTCATGGCAAGACGAGCTTTGCTGTAAACAACTTGGCCATCAGTTGCGCTAAGGCGGGCCGTCCTGTTTTGGTGTGTTCTTTGGAGATGAAGCCTGAGAGCATTTTGGCTCGTATGATTGCTGCTGAGAGCGGCGTGCCTGTTTGTGCTCATGAGAAGGCGGGTCTGTCTTCTTACGACATGTCAGAGATGGTAGCTGCTGGTGGTGTTGTGAGTCAGTTGCCCATCGAGGTTGTAGACAGCCATCACGGGACGGTATCGAAGATACGCTCTGCTGCTGAGGAGGTTCGGATGAAGTACGGCGACCTTGGGATGGTTGTCGTTGACTACATCCAGTTGATGAAGTCTGGTTCCGGCAAGCGTGAGAGCACAACCGAGGAGGACATCTCGGCCAACAGTAAGGCTTTGAAGCACATGGCTGTTGAGCTTGATTGTGTATCTGTTGTGTTGAGTCAGCCTGTTCTATCAGCGAAGAGGGAGCGCAAGAGGCCGACTATTCAACAGGCCAAGGGTTCTGGGAGCATTGAAGATGATTGTGACTTGGCCTTGGTGCCATGGCAGCCTGGGCTTGTAGACGACAGCATCCAGCGGAACACAGCCGAGTTGGGGATGGACAAGTTCCGTGATGGCAACCGTCACAGTCTTAGCTCTGAGGAGATACGCTGGAGCGGTCGCCGCATGCGGTTTGAGGGTATTTGATGAAGCTCTACATGGGAATTGACCCTGGATACTCTGGCGCCATAGCGATTGTGGACCACAGGGGGTCCTTTGTTGACTGTGTCCGTCTCAAAGAGACGGAGCATGATGTCTCTGATTTTCTATCTGAGTGCGCTCCTCATGTTGAAACGGCTGTCTTAGAGAAGGTAAATGCGATGCCGAGGCAGGGTGTGTCGTCTACGTTCAAGTTCGGCACCAGCTATGGGTTCTGCCGTGGCTTGTTGGTGTGTCACCGGGTGCCGTTCTCTGTGGTTCCTCCTGGGACATGGCAGAGGGCGATGGGGTGCTTGTCTAAGGGGGACAAGAACGTGACGAAGTCGGCAGCTCAGAGGCTGTTTCCCAAAGAGAAGGTGGTTCATGCGACCGCCGATGCTATGCTCCTGGCCGAATATGCCAGGAGGCAGCACCTTTGATTACTGGAGTAACTTGGGAGGGAATCGCGATGGTGGTGGCTATCAGCGCCTTGGCTGCTGGCAGCATCACCGAGACAGTGAAGAAGGCGATTCAGCAGGGAATCATAGAGAGAACGGGCAAGAAGCCGTGGTGGAGGGGCACTGCTTTGCGGGTTGTGTCGGTTGTGTCAGGCGCTTCTTTTGGGTGGTTGATGCTGCCAGATAACGGTGTTTTGGGTGTGATTCTGGGTATTGGCAGTGGTTCGGTGACCACAGAGGCTGTTGGCATGGTTCAGCGGATGCTGAGGAAGAGGAACGGTGGGTCGAAGCCGAAGACGAGGGGCGGCGCTCCCCGTGTTCATGCCACTACTGACTTCAAGGACACCGACAAGACTGAGTTTGTCCAGGCCATTACCGAAGAAGACCTGAAGGGGGAGTGAGAAAAGCCCCAATGGGGGTCATTTTTTTTCCAGCTGGATCTACTGGAGGCTCTCAGTCTAGCGTTTACCCGGTATTTACCCGGTATTTACCGGGTCGATCCAGCTGGATCACAGGTCTGGCCTTGTGTCGGTTCTGTCGAATGGGTGTCGTAGCAGGGTGTGACGGTACAAGTTGTTGAATATATTAGAAGAACGACCTTTTGTCTGTTCTGTCACCGCTTTTGGGGGTTTCTGTGGACTGGGCTGTGGTGATGATGTGTGCCCATGCTCTGAGTTGGCCTGTCCATGTGACGGACTGCGAGGACAGGTTTCGGACCTGTATGCGAGTGGGGCAGGAGGCGCGGGGGTACGATCTCCCGCCCCACATCGCAATCTCTGTGGCCTACACAGAGTCCCGCTTCAACAAAGAGGCGGTGAGCCCTCGCGGAGCGATGGGACCCATCCAGATTCTGCCCCAGTACCACTGCCCCAACAAGGAAGTTGACGGATGTGACCTTGTGGACTCAGGGTTGCGCGCTCTGAGGAGATACCGTAATAAGTACAAGAACTGGGCTGATGCCCTATGCCACTGGAACTCAGGGAATGCCTGTGTCACAAGAGCAAAGCGGTTCTCACGTATCGTTCGTAAGCGAGCAAGGCTGCTTGCCCGGACCCAAGGAGATAAGTAATGGCCACGGCGAAGAAGTCATCGAAATCATCGACCTCGAAGTCATCGGAAAAGAAGAAGGCTCCGGAGAAGAAGGTCGAGGAGGTGAACCCGGTTGGTCGTCCTCGGGAGATCTTCAAGGTCACGTCGAACGACGGGATGAGTGCCTCGGACGAGGCGGCTCTGAAGCAGATCGCAGACCACATGCAGGTGACGGAATCACGGGCCGCCCTGGCGATGGTGAAGAAGGCGATCTTCGATACGCGGATCCGGGGAGTGTCGGGAGTGGCGGCTCAACTGATGCCACATCGCTGATTGTACCGGACAAGCCCAAGTTCACTGAGATCTTCCCAGCGTGGATGGTCGAAGGGATGCTTGCTGAGATCCTCTCGGAGGTAAAGAGCGCCGTTGATGTCATGTGGGACAACGTGGCGGATCCAGACCACCATGCCAAGATCACATTCGTCATCATCTGGAGCTACGTCCAAGACGGGATCGTCAAGCTCAAGCCCTACAGTGACGCCTCTCTACGCCCGAAGCATGCAATGTGTCGCCGTGTTCTCCTCGCGATGGAGGAGAGGATGGAGGACAACAACCCCAACGACGACGGGGACGAGTTCGATCTCAGCATCTTCGCCCAAGACGTAGTCTCCTTCCTGACGGCTTTCCATACCTGCCTGTCGGAGGGGAAGACGAGAGAGGCGAAGTCGGTCACACTTAAGGAGTTTTGCAGTGGGTAGGGGAAGCATCACAAAAGAGCCCACGGGCATCGAGAAGAAGGGCGGCACCTACCCCAAGGGTATCCAGAAGTTTGGCCCTGGGATTGTTGCTAAGATCCTCGACGGGCTCTCCAAGGGCTACACGCGGAAGATGGTGGCAGAGGGCGTGGGCGTCACCCCGCGCACTATGCGTGATTGGATCAACTCTGAACTCCCCAAGCATGAGGGCTTCAAAGAGAGTGTGCTGAAGGCGGAGGCCAAAGGGCGTCGTGGCTTGGTGGACATGATCACCTTCCACGGGGAGAAGGACTGGCGTGCCGCCGCATGGCTCCTTGAGCGCACACGGGCTGAGTTCTCCCAGAGGGCCAAGACCTCTCAGGAGGCTCGTGACGAGCTTGATAGGCTGGCGGTTGAGAAGGCTCAGGCAGAGCTTGACCATGTCCGAGCCAAGACCGATGCCCTCAACAAGAACACGCTGTCTCCAGACCAGATTCTGGAACTGCTTGATGATGCGAGGAAGGCCTCCCAGGTCAATCCATCCACTAAGCATTGAGCGCAAGTGACCGGGTACGGGAAGAGATAGCGAAGTGTGCTAACGACTTCGACTACTTCTGTAGGTATCTGAAGATCGTAGACAAGCGGGGCAAGACAGCGGTCTTCCGGCCCAAGCTGGCGCAGAAAACACTGTCGGACTCACTGGGCCATAGCTCATCCGTATATGCCCTGAAGGCTCGGCAGTTAGGCATCACCACTATGGTGGCAGCCCGGTTCTTCTGGCGCGCTCTGCTGGTTCCTAACTTCAGGGTGTGCGTTATCGCCCACAGGACTGAGTCTGCCGAGGTCATCTTCGAGGTCTATAAGAGGTTCTATGACAACCTCCCTCCGTTCCTGAAGTTTGAGACTGAGCGTGCCAATGTCCGTGAGCTAAAGTTCTTCCACGGAGGCTTGGTGAGGGTCGCTACGGCCAACAGCGACTCTTTCCGTGGCACTACCTATCAGGCTCTTCACTGTTCAGAGTTTGCCTTCTGGAATGACGTAGACAGGACGATTGCCGCGGCCTTCCAGACAGCGGGTCCCGATGCGGAGATCATCCTAGAAACCACAGCAAACGGCATGAACGATGCCCACAAGATGTGGCGCGATGACAATGGCTTCGACAAACTGTTCCTCGGGTGGACGCTAGACCCGGAATACGTCAGCTTTGAAAGACCCAAGACCATGTCCGACAAGGTCAGGGACTATGCGTCAGACAACGAGCTTGAAGACCACCAGATATGGTGGGCCGAGCAGACGTATCGCACTAAATGTGGTGGAAACTGGAACATCTTCCTTCAAGAGTACCCTCTTGATGCGGAGCATGCCTTCATCACATCAGGCGAGCGGTTTTTCCCTATCCTGTTCGTGGGGTCAAGGAGTATGGGGGCAAGAAGAAGTACAGCGTTTATGCCATGGGCGTTGATGTTGCCTCTGGCAGTCCTTCTGGTGACTTTTCGGCGTTGTGCGTGATGGATGTCACCAACAAGGAGAAGCCTCTGGTGATGGAGACTGGCTATCACCGCATGCCTCCTGCGGAGTTTGGTGCGGAGGTGTTGCGCGTGGCCAACAAGTGGGACCCTCTTGTGGTTGTTGAGTCCAATACTTATGGGTTGAGTGTGTTGGAGTATCTTATGGCCCAGGGGTGGGCATATATCTTCAAGCGGACTCAATATGACAAGATGGCGTCAAAGTGGCTTGAGCGGGTTGGTTTTAACACCAACCAGAACACTCGCCCCGTGATGCTCTCCCGTCTTCATGAGTACATCTCGAAGGGGTGGGTTGAGGTAAGGGACGAGAGGATGAAGTGTGAGATCAACACCTTCGTCTACAACGACAGGGGTAGGCCAGAGGCCACATCCAAGAAGCATGATGACATGATCATGGCATATGCTTTGTGCCTGATGGGCATTGACCAGATTGAGCCCATAAGGCAGGAGGTGCAGGCAAAAGAGCCTCAGTCGCTTGCCGAGATGTTGCAGTTCGAGAGAACTACGGGCAAGGTATATCGCAATCACGCCGCTGATGAGCGGAGTGACAGGTGGGGAACCCCCTACGATCAGACCTCGCTTCTTGATGAAGCGTTGAACAACCCGCCCACTGGGCGTTAAGCGAGGGAATTATGGGCTTTATTGATGACCAAGCGGCTGAGAAGATTGGGCAGATTCTGGATGGGGAGACCTCTTCAGGCGATGCAGCTTCTTCTGAAGTTACGGAGGCGGCGCCTGAAGAGGTTGTTGCTGAGGTAAAGGTCGAGGCGTCAGAGGTTGAGCCTAGTGTTTCCCAAGACTCGTCCCAGCCCGCAGGGGACGTAAAGCAGGAAGCAGCGGAAGAGAAGGCAGAGCCGACTACTCAGGAGGCCAAGGCGGATGACAGCGCCGCCGAGGAGGAAGAGGAGTCATCGGGTCACCGTGTCCCGTATAACCGGTTCAAGAAGGTTATTGACGCTCGCAACGAGTTCAAGACTGAGGCTGAGAAGTACAAGGCCCAGATCGAAGAGCTTGAGGCTCGCATTCAATCCCACTCTGCCCCACAGCAGGTTCAGCAGGCCGTTCAGCAGCAGGCTTCTGTTGATGACGATGCTTGGCTTAAAGAGCTTTTGGGTGATGATTCTTCTGAGAGGAAGCCTGACCCGGCGCTCCAGCAGCTTAGTGCTCGCCTTCACGAGACTGAGATCGCATTGGCGCGTCAGTCTCTTGAAGCTGAGATCTCATCGGCGCTTCAGAAGTACCCGACTGCCGACAGGAACGCGATTCTGCATGCTGTCGCTCAGAATCCCTCTGTATCCGCAGAGGCGGTTGCCGAGCAGTATTCAGCATGGATTGCTCAGGTGGAAGAGGCCGCAGTGGCCAAGTATCTGTCTGACAATCCCCAGGCCACAGCCCAGGAGGCCGTTAAGGCCACAGGGGGCCAGAAGGCGGCAGCGCCGCCGAGGCCCAAGGGCGCGGGTGCTACTGTTGCAACCACCAACACGGAGAAGAGGGAAACTCCCAAGACTGTCGAAGCCGCATCTGCGGAACTGAGGCGGAGATGGGAGGAAATCAATCCCTTTGCTTCCTGATAGGAGACACGAAAAATGGTAGCCACATTGGCGAACTTTGCTAGTATTCTCAAGGAGTTCTACCTTGGGCCAGTACAAGAGCAGCTTAATAACGAAGTCCTCGTACTTCAGATCATGGAGAAGGCGACCGTAGATTGGAACGGCCGACTCTGTCACATCCCCCTCCACGTTGGTCGCGCTCCTGGCGCAACCGGGTACATCGCTGAGTCTGCTGCTCTTCCCGCTGCCTCGCAGCAGGACTACCGCAACTATGTGGTCAACGCTCGGTTCCTGTACGGTCGCTTCGAGGTGACTGGTCCTGCCATCGCTTCGGCTGGCAAGGGCGGCAAGAACTCGTTCATCGGCTGGGCCGATGCTGAGATGGACAAGCTGGTGTCGGACGTGAAGAACTCTGCCGATGAGGCGTGTTTCTCCGGCGGGCGTGTTCTCGGCTTCCTGAACGAGAAGTTCGACACGGGCGCAGCCAACGCTACGCGCGTTTGGCAGTTCACTGGAGATCTGGCTAAGGTCACCGCGCTTCGCACGGCGACTGGCTTCGCTCCCCCTGGTGGGCTACAGGTCGCTCTTTGCCGAATGGACCTCGGAAGCACCTGCCGACCCCGTTGTCATCTCCGCAGAGGATGCGGCCAACCAGACCATCACCCTCGATGACCGCACTGGCGGCGGTGTACAGTTGAACACCTCCGGCGTCGCGGCGGGATTCGCTGTTGCGGTCATCGCGGTGGATGTACGGGGCGCTGTCAACAACATCGTTGGCCCGCTAGGGGCTCCCACGCAGCCAGAGGGTATCTACTCCAACCTCGTTGGGCAGATTGCTGATGCTGCTGGTACTGTTGCCGCCCCTGGCAACGTCAACCAGTTTGGCGTTCCGCGTAACGATGGCGGCGCAACCCCCGCTATTGCGCTTCAGGGCAACATCCTGACCCAGTCTGTGGTACCCGGCGCTCCGAGCCCTGCCCCGGCTGCGGGCGTTCGCGCAGCCCTGTCGCTTCCGCGAATCCAGCAGTGCTTCGATCAGGTCATGACCCGGTGTGACGAAGAGCCGGACTGTATTGTGATGCATCCCACGATGCGCACTCAGTACACCTCTCTTCTCCAGGCCGGTCTCCAGACCTACACGGTCAAGGCCGAGCATGGCGACGCCGGGTTCACTGGCCTGAGCTACGGCAACGTGCCCATCAAGACGGCGCGTCACGCTCCTCGTGGCGGGATGATCTTCCTCCGCACCAAGGACTGGAAGATGCTCCAGCTTCAGCCGGGTGGGTTCGCGGACTTGGACGGCAGCGTCCTGAGCCGCGCCGCCAACACGGATGAGTGGGAAGGCTTCTACCGGTGGTACTACAACACGGTGTGCATGCGCCCCAACGCGCAGGCCATCCTCGTAGGCATCAACCTGTAGAAACCGCTCGCCCAAGGAGTGCAACATGAAGGATGTCCTCATCATCACCTTGCTGGCGGTGGGGACATCCTTTTTCTCCTTGGCTAACGTCTACATGTGGCTTCTTATCCGAAGGATAAAGGCCGAGTTGAAGACCATAGAAGAGACCCAGAGCCAGATAGGGGACATCCCCATACTGGACATGCTGTACGGCGAGGAGGCTTGAGATGGCCGAGTTCGAACTACCACCACTAGACCTACAGCTAACGCCTACGCACCCCTATTTTGGAGGCAGCGGCGACCTACAGCCCTCCGCCCCCGGCTCCGGCGCAATCGACCCAGCCTATCTTGCGGCCATGAAGAGGTCTGCTGAGGGCAGGCAGGGAGAGGCCAGGAGGTCACCCCTTGATATGCTTCGGTCAGCAGGGGGCATGAGCCCAAGGGCTGCCGCAGCACAGCAGATGGTTGGCGGAGGGGCTGGTAACATCTCTTACGCACAGGCCCCTGGCCTCATCCCGCCATGGGTGATGGACGTGGCCAACATCGCAAGCAAGGTAGCACCGCTCCTTTAGGAGGCCTTCGTGGCGCACTTTCCCTCTAACATCAAGACGATCATCTCCGACTCCTATCAGGAGAAGGTGACAGAGCAGCGTCTGTGGGACATGAGCCTCAAGTTCCTTGAGGGAAGGCAGTGGCTGAACTATGACAAGCGGCTCGGCGAGTACGTCACGGCGGGGGGCAGGGGCGACTCCCAGACCCGCGTCACCGTCAACCTTCTCCTCAACATGTATAGGAATATTCTGTCCCGGTTGGCGATGTCTTATCCTTCCGTGGTTGTCCTACCGGCAAGCCCGTCAACGGGAGACATCGTCAAGGCCAAGTCATCAGAGACGGCTCTCCGGTACTATTGGCAGCGGGATGGCGTAAAAGAGACGATGGAGGAAGCCATCAGGTGGCTCCTCACATGCGGAACCTGCGCCCTTCACACCTACTATGACCCCGATAGTGATGAGGTTAAGACGCGCACCGTTGGTGCCTATGACATCTTCTTCGAGAAGGGCGTCATCCACCCTGACGACAGCCAGTGGGTTGCTCTTCGCACATATGTGACCAAGGAGTCCCTGAAGGAGGCGTTCCCCGATAAGGCGGAAGATATTGAGGGCGTCGGGTCCTCGTTTGGCTCTGAGAACTACGGCGCTGTGTCGTCTGCTCCGAGCAACGATCCTCCGAAGGATAGGGTAGAGCTTTTCGACATCTATTGGCGTGATGGCAAGTACGCGATGGTCGCTGGCTCTACCTATCTATACAAAGAGGAGAGGAGGGCCACAGAGACGTTCCCTGTTCAGGTCATCAGGTACAGTGAGATTCCCAGGCGGCTCTGGGGCGTTAGTCTCCTTGCCCCTCTTCTGGACCTCCAACTCCTCTACAACAAGGCCCGGAGTCAGGTCGTCCACAACGTAGAGTTGATGGGCAACCCAAAGTGGTTGGTGCCCAAGACGGCTGGCGTCTCGGCTCAGTCGATGACCAGCAGGCCCGGTGAGAAGATCTACTACAACCCGGCAGGCGGGGCACCCCAGCAGATCGCCGCAGCCCCAATGCCCGCATACGTCATGGATAACATCATGCGCATCCAGGGAGAGATGGGGGATGTGGCAGGTGTCCACTCCGTCACCCTGGGCAAGAGAGCGGTAGGGGTTAGCTCTGGCAAGGCCATGGAGGTCCTCTCCTCGCAGGACACCAGCCAGCTTCAGATCACACAACAGTCAATCGAGCGCGGCACACAACTCATGGCCAAGTGCGTTCTTGAACTGATGAAGAGATACTACACAGAGCCCAAGATGATGGGCATGCTGGATATGCATGGGCGTGTCACATTTGATGCCATCCAGGCGACCAACATTGTGGACACCCCGGAAGTCTTTATCGAGGCTGGCTCTCTCTTCAAGGAAGAGAGCCAAGACAGAGACGCCAAGGTTGTGGAACTTCTCCAACTCGGCCTCATAGATAAGGATGTTGCACTCAATGAGCTTTCGTTCAGGACCGGGAATGCCTTTATCTCAGAGAGGATAAGCGGCATCGCCCACGCCAGGGACATGCTTGACGCTGTCAGGGCGGGCCTCAACATTGAGATATTCCTCAATGATGACCTTGAGGCGTTCAAGAACATCTTCAACGAGTTCATGCACACCATCGCCTTCTACGAGCTTCCCCAAGAACGCCAGGACTACATGAGGGATATACTGGTGTCGGTGTCCACGGCAGGGGCACCGGAGGAGATCTACGAGGGGGCGATGGTGTCTAACAAGGTCTTCCCGCGTAGCCGGGGAGGAACCCTGGACCCAGAGCAGATGTCCAGAGACATCGCCCTTGGTAACTCCCCCAACACCCAAGAGCAGATCATAGCCGAGAACGCGGCAGGAGCTCAGAGGGTTGGAGGCGCGGCAGCCGCAGAGCGGGCCATGACCAGGGGACTTGACGGAAACGTGAGCATGGCTCCCGGCGGAAGGGGTGGACTCTGATGGCAACTGTGGACCAGATCCTCAACACGGCCCGCACATACATGGATGAGCCAGATCAAACATTCCTTAGCGACGCCGTCATGCAGAGGATAATGAACGTCGCCTACCAAGAGTTCCGCCAGAAGGTGATGGAGGCAGACCCAAACATCCTCTCCAGGCGCATGGACATCCCGGTAGCTGGGAACTCCGTAGACCTGTCAACCATCCCCGTCACACCGACAACGGGACCCATTCTGGCTGGAGGTGGCGCTGCGGTTGTCGCAGCGGGCGACAGGATGGTGAAGCTCCTGAGCGTCTACACGACAGACGGGGCCACAGGGCTGCCCAACGCCATGTTCACCGGGGTGGGCAATCTACAAGCCCTGACATCCGGTGGACCCTCGTACTACCTTCAGGGAACAACGCTGTGGCTGTCTAGGCAGATTAACACTACGGCGACCCTGCTCTACGTGGGAGATGGCACTAATGTGGTCTGGCAAACCACAACGACAACGCCCCCTGATGACCTCGCTCCCGTGCATGACCTCATCGCCCTGTATGCGTACAGGCAGTACCAGATGATGGACTCCGCTGTCTCACAGGCCCTGATGATTCAGATCCAGAGCAGGGAGAAGGCGCTAGAGGAGTATCTACAGACACGCTCCATTGGCGGCCCCGATTACGTTCAGGATGTCACTTCCCGCGACTTCTTTATCTAGGAGCGCCTGATGGCAACAAGAGGGCAAGAAGTCGAACTCCTGCAAGATGGCGTCAGGGCGGACTCCCCATCTAAGGGGTCGTTCGCCCTCAACATGCTCTACCGCAGGAACTCCTGGGAAGTGAGGCGTGGATTCGGTCAAGTCACTGAACTCGACACAACCATGCGGGCAGCGCCCACCAACGACACTTCGGCCAAGTGGGGATACATCGAGCACCTTGGCTCGTATCCCATGACAACGTCGTTTGGCCACCAGCAGATCATCTCAGCCTTCAAGGCGCAGGTTCACACCGGAGACCGGCTACCAGACTCAACGACGCCAATCAACAACTCCACCCTGAGCCAGAACACACCAATCTACATCGTAGACATCTATGACGTAACGACAGGCGACCGGTGGGAAGAGCCCATTTTCCGGCACACGGCAGAGTTCGGCCAAACAGAGACATCACAGTTTGATATGCCAGACTGGCACGGCAATTACGAGACGTGGTGGCGAACAAACTTGGGACTCGTGGGGGGAGCGAGTTTCGAGCCAGATGCCCCCAACTCTTTCCTCGAAGACCGACAGCAGTGGATCGTGGCCAAGGCCAACCCACAGCAGTTCTTCTTCACAGAGTTGGATGACACCCTCTACCTGGGCAACGATGACACCGGACTGCTCGCCTACATACCCTGTGTCTTCAGGGGGCGCAGGCGCGGCATCAACAACCTGTCCCGTACGGGGAGGGACAAGCAGGTGACGACTGTCTATGACAGGGAGTGGTCACCGCCCTACTCTGAGACTTCGGTCATCATAAACGCCGTGGCGTCTAATGGACCCTTCTCGGAGGGAATTACATACCTGACCAAGTCCGAGTTCCCCACCCCAAGGGGAGGGGCCAACATCGGGGGCAGGCTCGTCCTATTCGATGAGAGGAATGTCTACTTCTCTGACGTTGGGTACCCGACAGCGATTGCGGCAGACAACGTGATGCTTGTCCCATCAGAGAACAGCATCACAGCGGTCAAGGAGCACAACGGCAACCTCATCATCTTTACGCTCACAGAGAGTTGGTACTACCAGCCATCAAACGGCTTCGTGGCCAGCGCAGGTCGCCTTGTGAGGATGGCAGAAGGGATCGGCTGCCTGTCGGGGAGCGCGGTTGTGGCTGCCGAGGACGCCCTGATGTGGATGGACGAGAGCGGCGCATATGCGCTTGGGGCGGGCCTTATTCCTGAGCGCATCTCCGATGCCATTGAGCCATTCTTCAGCGACTACCTGTCCAACCCCGTGACCAACTACTTTGTTGAAAACGGTGATATTGGCAGTGCCGCTGTGACAATCCCTGAGCAGTCGCCATCGTCGTTCAGGCTTATCGGCAACGCGGTTGGCGCGTATTGCCGAGAGCTTGAGTTGGTGGTGTTCGCCATTCCCCAAGTCAACGCAGCCCTCTGCATCAGCAAGGGTCGGTGGTCTTTATGGTCCACGGAGACCATGGTCAACGACAACGCGGTGTCTGGGGTGGAGGTTGGCGTCACTGCCAACATCGAGAGCCCGTGGGCCGTTGCGTTCGATGATGGGCTCTACATCGTGGGCTCTGTGCCGCCAGACAGGGACGGCGAGCTTCTCACTGATGTGGATGACAGCAGCCTCAACACTCGCTCAAGGCCCTATTACGTCCTACAGTATGGGCGTGGTGGTGGGGTGGATCGGTCAGTGGAGGCGGTTGAGGACTACAGGCTTGTGAGGGGGCGGTGGCGCTCTGAAAACGAGAAGGCGACGGTTGGCATCACGCCGACCAATAGCGACCACTATGTCTATGCTGGCAAGTCCATACCTATCCCCGAGGGGATGAGGCTGGGTGTGCTGGGCGGGGGGGACATCTCTGCGGGATCTGATGCTTCCGATGGTGCTGTTTGGGTGCCATTTTATCTCAGCGTTGGGAGTACAGACCACCTTGGCGCGCACACGTTCGATAGCCCTACGGTCCTCAATCTCGTGATGACCTTCGATGGTGACAATTGGATCCCCATCACCAAGCCAAGCGCGCCGTCATCAGATGTGCAGTTTTTCCTTCCGCCTGAGCGCCAGCCAACACACCCCGGCTGGGTGGTGACGACAGCGCCCAACACGCTGACCATTCAGTTTAACGGCCCAGGGGCTCCCAACACATGGACGTTTCACCCAAGACTCGCCACCCAGAAGCGGCAGCTAAACCGGCTTATCTATATCCCCTTCAGGCCACTGAACAGCTCCACCACAACTGGTCCGCGCATTACGTTCACAGCCTCCACTATGCAGTATTTTAGAGTACCTGGGTTCGACGTGGATCTTCGCCGGTTCATCTGGGATGAGACACGTATGCTAGCCGATAGACATCATGACAATGACGTGGCCCAGGCGGTGGACTGGGCCTACAAGTCGTCCCCCGTCAGAGCTGAAGGCGGCGTGCAGGTTAAGGGCCGTGGCCTCTTTATGGACGCCCTTTCCCACGGCGCAGCCGTTGCGGTTCAGCGTCTCGTTGACATCTGGCCATTCGGCTTGCTCAACATCCTGTCCGCTCCTGACAGCAAGGGGTGGTCATCACAGGTCATTGATGTGACGACAGAGGCTGGTGCGCCTTATCCCTCCAGCGAAACCAACATCTCCAGCAAGAACACCATCAGGACGCGCTACTCACCCACAAGCACAGGTGCGCTCACGGGCAACACGTTCAACACAGCGGGTGGCCCTGTGTACGGAGCCCCAAACAACCCTGCGGCTGGCAACAGGTTTGAGTTGGTGGGTGATGAGGAGATAAGCCAGTTGGCCGTCAGTGACTCCGTGAGGGGCGAGAGCTTTACCTACATGGTATGGGGCTCTATCCAGAACAAGGCAGAGAGGCTTGTGTTTGAGTCTGCTAGGGCTGTGATGAGGGTTCTTGGTGGCAAGAAGAGGAGGGGGCGCTGATGGCAGAGCTCCTCGATAAGGTCTTTGGCTTTGTGGACAACCAGAGTCGCATCATCAGGGAGGGGTACCAGTCTGTCCTTGACGGTCTCGGTTTTCTGGAGAGCGGAGGTCAGGTCACAGAGCCCAAGAAGGTGCTCAACGCCCTGAACCTGTCTGAGGAGGTTGGGGTATTTAATCTGAAGAGGCCGCAGACGCGCCTTGCTGGCAACGCTACCGAGATGAACCTCAAGAAGCAGGCCACGGTGGATAATGATTGTTATATCGAAGGGGTGGCGTTCATCGCGGAGTCGGTGATGGGCTCAACGCCACTACTCAAGGTGGGGAGGGCTGGGAGGGCCGTGATCACAAACTGCCTGTTCTTCCGTGGTTCCCGTGGGGGGAACGCCTCGTTCGTTGACGTGGTGGATGGTGGAACTGTGGTCTTCAATGGGTGCGGGTTCATCAGCACGTCTACGGTGCAGAACGCGGTGAGCCTTGGCTCATCCCCTGTCGCCAATGGTATACGCTTTGTGGGCTGCTCAAAGGGGAGCAGTGTGACCAACTACGGGGTGGTGGCTGCTGACATTGTTGGGTGTATCTGATGCCTTATGATCACAAAAAGAGTCTACGCACTCTCACCGATGAGCAGTTCAGCGATGGCACCACCATCGATGGCACTCGTATTGATGATGCTCTTGGCGAGTCAGTTGAGCACTTCAATGCGGTGCCTCATGGCAACTTGTCCACTCGGTTTACCAAGACGCAGTACATCTTTGGTCACCAGCCCGCTGGTTACACCGGAACGCCAAACAGCGCAATCAGCCCCCCTCTCCCTGTTCTTGAGACTGTGCAGGGCTCGGTGGAGGGTCCTACGTGGCCATGGAACTTTATCACAAATAACAGAAACACCTCCGCAGCGGTTAGCTCTGCTCCCCCTTTGTATGGCAACCCCTCTACTCCTGCTGCGGGCTTCCAGAACAAGTGGCGATTCAAGGGGACCAACTTTGACCAGTTCATCGTTACCCCTGGGGGGTCAAGTGGTATACAGGAATTAGAGAACGATGGACGCTGGGCTGAGGTGGCGTGGGAGGCTGACTGGGCCGCTGGTGTTGGGGCTGGCGTGGCGGCCCAGAGGCACGCTGCCAGCAGCTACCAGTTTGCGTGGGCGCACGGCTGGATCTTCGAGAAGCCTGTCATCGTTGACTCTCTCTGTGTCTTGCTGCGGACGGACAGGCCGATGGTTGTTGGTGGCGGAGGGTCGCGGGGGTACTATGACGCCCCGTTCTCCTTTCTGGACTTCAACACGGTTGAGCATGAGACCCAGGGCGTGACTATCCAGATGAGCGTAGACAACGAGTTTGCCAAGGAGGATCGGTCGCTTAATGACATTGAGCTTGCATTTAACAACCGGAGGCTTGGTGCATATACAGTGACTGATGTTCCTCTCAGCCTGGACCCTTATATCGACATGCTCCCCAACTCGCCTGAGTACGCTGGCGGAAACGGTGATGGCTTGAACGGGCGTCTTGTTAGGTTCCGGGGTTTGAATCTTCCAATCAGACAGGGGGCAAGGCTTAGGCTGGCTCTTGTCATTCCCTGGTTCAAGAACAACGTGAGCGCCACCCCGTTGCTGGACCAGCAGGGGCTCAACACGGGGAACATAGCCGACAAGTTCGCCGACTGGGACAATAGCCCTACTGGTGATGAGCCGATGTGGGGGTTTGCTGTGGACGGCAACCTCACGGTCCTTGAGCAGGTGACAAGCTAATGGCGAAGGTTACCCGCAAGAAGATGGCCCGTGGCGTAGAACTGACTGTAGATCAAGTCTTCGAGCCAATCACAGACATGCGGCTGCAACTCACTACCTCGAACATCGAATCTGAACAGATGCAGCGCGGCGAGGGCACCTTTCGTCTGAACTTCAATATCCCGTGGCTTGGCTCCAAGTACTTCTACGATAACCGCTCCATCAACGCCTCTGTGGCCATTCAGGATGCTGGCACCAACTATGCGACGGGCAGTGACATACCAACTACCACCCTTGGTTCTGGCCTCGGCCTTACGGTCAACATCCTTGAGGTGGGTGGTGGGGGCGAGATTGAGCGCGTGGAGGTCAGCAACCCCGGCGTCGGATACGCGGAAGGGGACACCGTCACGGTCCACAGGGCGGCCCCTCCGGCGCTAGATGGGCTGCTAAAGGTCTCCGTTGGTCCGTCTGACTTCGACGGGCCATTCTATATCCCGTTCTGCTTGCCCCCTCTACAGGAGAACATAGGGGGCACCAACGCAGAGCCCGTGCTCGGTCCCAACGCGCCGTTTCCTGTGCTGGAGGAGGTGTCTTTCAGCCTGGACCAGTCAGATGAGCCAGCGGCCATCCTTGACCACTGGTATGGAAGAGATAAGTACCAGTACCACCCTGCAAGAAGATGGATGCCTAACCCATATGGGGGCAAGAAGACCTACGACAGGCCTGACGCCTACGAGTTCACTCTGAGCATCTTCGAGAAGGAGCAGTTCTTCTTCAACTCATCCGCCCAGGAGTCGAGCCCGTTTTCAGCGGGCGGCGAGGCAGTCAGCCTAAACATCCCCTCATCGGCCTTCATGTCCCGCACAACCCGGTTCAACCCCATATCCGTTGGGGGCATCAACCGCCAACTCCATCCCCTCAAGACCTACTGCCTCGCCATCTTTGCCCCCAAACTCCATGACGAGAGCATCACCAACAGGGAGCACTGTGCCGCAGTCAACGTCTGGGTAAGTCTGAAGTTCAAGATGCCATTGGTGGAGCGAGACACGGCCACGGGGGTTGATCCGCACCTTGTGCAGAACATCCCCCTTCATTACGGGGTCAGGGCGGGTCCGCTGATCAACATCACCTCCCCGGCAGCCGGGGACTTGGTCATCGCAGACGGACAGGACGGCGCGGGCAACGAGGTGGGCATATCCACCAACCTGCAACAGATAGACGAGCAGTTCAGCAGCAAACTGCGTGGCGGCTACAGCGATTTTGCTCAAGAATACCCA
>VTLG01006310.1_pt1 | contig 17478 bp, 15 predicted proteins | sample 4694571 | NCBI WGS metagenome assembly VTLG01 (sample SAMN12604809, study PRJNA352737) | marine metagenome | biome: ENVO:00000447; feature: ENVO:00000209|ENVO:00000569|ENVO:01000036; material: ENVO:00002151; isolation source: viral sequences binned using virsorter ...
AGGACCAGGATTACCAGTAGGACCAGGAGGACCACCAGCAGGTCCAGGAGGACCAGGAGGACCATCTCCACCTGGAGGACCATCATCTCCTGGAGAACCAGGAGCACCAGGAGTTCCAGCAGGTCCACCAGCACCAGGAGGACCAGGAGGACCGTTAGGACCACCACCGCCTGGAGCACCTGGAGGACCGTCTGGACCTGCAGGACCAGTTGGACCTCCACCATTTCCACTAGCAACTACAGTAACCCACTGACTACTGTCACCATCATCATACCAAATACATAAATCACCTATATCATCTTCCCACCATAACTCTCCATGATTTGGATTAATAGGAGGATCAGAACCAATAGTAACAGGTATAACAGTTACAGTCGCAGCAACACCTGGATGTCCTGAAGGATGCATAACATCAACTTGTGCCGTTACTGCTGCACCAACAAAATTAAGTTGGGTAATACTACTTGCAGCACTAACAAGAACTCCTTCATCATATACACTAATAGCACCTGGAATTAATCCACCACCAACAGGAACCCAATATCTTTTACCTTCAAAACCAGGAACAGCAACTAATTGATACTGCTGACCTGCAGGAACAGGACCAGCATAAACTGGATCGGAAAGATTAGGTTCTGCCTGTTCTAATCCGAGATACCTTTCATTATCTTTTAATTGATCTTGTGGGGTTCTTTTAACCCTTCCACTCAAATATCTCTTAGACATTACTATTCTCTAGGATACTCGCAGTCAATTCCATTTCTAACGGACCAACAAAACCACCAGCGTGTGATTTACCAACATTTACTCGAATTGATTCATTTGCAACACCAACTGCAAGTGTTATTGCAGTATCATATACAGGATCGGTTGTTCTTGGATATTCGTGTTCACTAAAATGATTATCCATAGAACAAGTCAATACTATAGATCTTTCTGCTATTTTTATTGTATCTCCATTTGCTAAAGTATTTGCACCAATAGTCAATTCTAATTCTCCTGTAGATCCCTCATAAGATGCATTAGTTACATTAAATTTAGTTCCTACAGCAACATTTGAACTTGCGATTACTTCTACACATTGAAGACTAGCTCTTACAAATCTGTGTATTGCTGTATTATAAACATGAGGATTTCCTCCTCCACCACCAATATCAATTGAAAATGTTTTAGAAGTTCCAACATTACCTATAATCTGATCTACAATATAAGATCTTTGTGGACTTGGGAAAAGATTGGTAGTAATTCCAGAATAAGTTGGGCAAGTAAACCACATACCACCCATAGTAATTTTCTGATTTTCAGAAAACTCGTGCTTTATTAAAGTAGAAACTGTAGCAATTCCTGATGGTTCATCATAGACTACATTAGTAACTATACCAACTCCTTGCTGCGTTCCACGAATGTATAAACTATCAATTACTAACGGAGTCTTTTCCAATACAATTCTACCATCCACCATAACCAATGCATCCTGCGGTGGTATTTCTGCATCCTGTATTACTCTTATATCACTTACACTACCAGTGCTTCTTTGAGTTCTTCTTTGCCAAAAAGTAGTGGTAGGATAAGTCACACCAATGGCAACATTAGCAACTTGTGCATATAGCAATAAAGCAGAAGTTCCAGTTGGAACCTCGTAAAGTTTCTGAACTCCTGGTGCCACAGGAACAGCAACATTAATAAACTTATTTACTGGTGCTATTGCCATACTATCTTAATGCTAATATTAATGGTGTTAATTGTGCTTGTATTGCTCTATTGAAATCTCTACCACGAATAGTAGATGTTGTCTGATCAATAGTCAATCCATCACCAATCCTAAAATTACCCTTTTGATCCGTACTTGTGAATGGAACTTGACCGCCATTAATAGCAACAACTTCATTCTCTGGTATCGGTTTTCCAGCCTGGAATGGGTTAGCTGTATTTATATCCTGACCAGCACCCACATACTCAAACGAATGTGAACTAGTAATAATCCTACTTAATCTTACAAATTCAACCTTTGAAGTAGATTTTACTCCATATGGAATAAATTCATTAAATGTAACTGTTGATATTCCTATATTAGAAACCTCAGTTGATTCACTTACAGTATATAGAATTGGATCCATATCTGCTGTTAATTGTGCATTCCCTGTTCCAGAAATACTAATAACAACATTCTGTGTTGGTAAGAAATTTCTACCACTTGCAATCACATCAACAGAAGTAATTGTTCCAGCAGCACTTACGTTTGGTGAGAACTCAGCAATAATCGCTTCTGGTCCTTCTGGAAGAGTAGCAGTAACAAGAGGAGGTGCAGATGCAGCATAATCACCAGGATTACCACCATTCTCAACTATAATAGATCTAATAGTTTGCATTGGTTCAGTTATTACAGCTGTTGAAATTGTATCAGGATAATCAGCCATATCCAAATGGAAATATGCACCCTGTCCATCAAAAGGAGTTCTATTATTATTGCTTTGATCTTGGGAATTAGCAACAATAATAAAATCAGCTTCTGGATCCATAGCAACAGCTAAATTTCCATCAAATTCTACATCACTTGTACCATCAGCAACTAATCCAAACTTACCAAATGATGAGTTAGAGTTTGTAAGATCACACTGTCCACCACTATCACAATAGATTGCTTTCTCACAAGCAATAGTAAATATAGAAACTAACTGAGCATATCCTTTATTAGTAATAGAAACACCAATACCAGCCTCATTATATTGTGTGAAGGAATCACAAACCATACTCTTAAGATCTTGTCCTAGATCATTGGTTCCTGTATATGAAGCATCAACATGATCTCCATCAATCTTCATTCCAATACTACCCGTCATAAAGTTAGTGCAGTTTCTAACATAAGGACTTTGATATCTTCCTCTAGGACCTTCATTAGAAGGACCAGGAGCAATATAACCTCCAATTGCCCAATCTGCTTGAACTAATGGTGGAAAAGCAACTGCTGCCAATCCATGATGAGTTGTTGTTGTCCCACCAGATCCTTTGAAACTTAAATTTTCAACCAAACAACCATTTCTAACGTGGAAAAAATCTTTATTAGTATTATTTGGAACAACAGTAACTAATCTTAAATCCTCACCTGAAATAGCAACATCAGTTCTTAAACCAACTGGGTTATCTTCATAATAAACACCAGAACGAACTTTAATTGTATCACCTTCTTGTGCTATTGCTGCTGCAGCAGCTATAGTATACTTTGCATCACCCTCTAGTAATCCACTATTAATATCACATCCATTCTTAGTAACCCAAATGGTTCTCTTAGTTTGAACTCCCGAAGGTCTCCAAGATACTCCAACACCAACACCAGTATCAAAGGAAGAAAGTCTATAATCAGTTTTACATAGTCCAACACCATTACTATCAAACTTATCAAGTATATGATTTTCTAATTCTAAGGTTCCTTGAAGTTTTGTATTCTGACCTACATTTAGGTTTTTCTCAATACCAACACCACCCTCAACAACTAAAGCACCACTATCCTTATCAGTTGATTGAGTTGATGCAACAATATCTACTTCACCACAAATATTAACATTCTTACCAATACCAACACCACCCTTAACAATTAAAGCACCAGTAGTACAGTTTACAGAATCTGTTGTATCATCTATTGTAAGTTTCTCTAATTCAGTATCACCACAAACAAAAAGTCTCTTAGCAATACCAACACCACCAGATACAACTAAAGCACCCGTAGAACAAGATGAAGCATCAGTAGTATCATAAACTCTTGTCTGACCACCAATATTTAATTTCTTTACAATACCAACACCACCATCAATCTGAACAGAACCTGAAGTAGTTCCTGTTGAATCTGTACCATCATTAAATGTAGCTAATCCATCAACATCTAATTTAGCATTTAATGTGACATCACCATCAACATTTAAAGTATCATCAAAATCAACAGCATCAGTTACATGAAGTTCTCCACTTACATCCAATTCTACTGCTGGTGTTTGATTCTTAATACCAACCTTCGTCATCCTATAGATTGGAGAATTGTTTGCTGAATTAGTATGTCCCCATAAATCCTGTGTTTGTATTTTTGCAACTGCAGTTGGGTTTGATGGATCTGGTATTGGAATTAAAGTGTCTACTCCAAGACCTTGACTATCTAATTGTACAAAATTTAAATACTGAAATAGCTGTGCTGTTCCACCTACAGGAAGATTAGCACCCTCATCTTGAACATACATTCCGTCAAGATTAATAGGAGATGCTTGCTGCCATCTAATACCATTTCCATCTCTTGCTAAGTAATATCCATTTGCACCTGGAGAATCAGCAGAGTCAATTATATTTCGATCAATCTTAACTGTTCCTTCTACATTCAGTTTTACTATTCCATCAGAAGTATTGTAATTAGGAACAGCAGTAGGATCTAAACTTCCTATACCAACATTACCCTCATCAGTAACAACAAAACATTTATCAGTTGAATTTACTTTAAAGACTTCTGTCCCTTCAAAAGTAGAAGTTCTTACACCAACTTGTCCAGCATTACTTATTACCGCACCACCTATACCATCTTTAACTTGGAATCTTTGTGCAGGTTGAGTCGTTCCCAGACCAACCCTACAATCATTGGTGATAGTTAAACAATCTACTCCTACCTGGAACTTTCCAGCAGGGGCTGTAGTACCAATTCCCACTCCACCTTCTGGATGGATAATAAAAATAGATTCAAATGGATCTGCAGGATCTTCTGGATCTAAACCTTCTCCACCAATACCAACCTCGAATCTACCAGAAGGTTGAGTTGTTCCTACACCTACACGACCTCCAATCTGACCTTCTCCATCCCTACCATTAGTAGTAGAAATAGCAACAAATATAGTTCCAGCAGCACCAACATTTAATCTTTGAAAGACTGTAAGATAGTCTGTATCAATCAGACCCTCTACATTTAAATCTCCACCAATATTAACATTATTCGTTACATCTAAATTAGATACTACTAAAGTTCCATCACCATCACCAGTTAATCCACCAACTAAATCGGCATATAATTTTCCATAAACATGGACATCATTATAGAATTCAGCAACATTACTGACTCTATGGTTATTACCATCGTTTACCGATCCTAAATTCGGATATGAAGCTTCATCTGGATTTGAATCTGACATTAGTTATTAAAACTGGTAATTTACTTCGGTTCCTGCACAAACTGATGCTAAGAATCCAGCATCACGAACTACAACATCACCTGGTATGTTATTACCTCTAAACATACCCATATCAACATCAAGATCTTTCACCTTAAAATGGCATTTTTTTGAATTAACAACCATCTGACCACCTAGTGCAGAACACCAGATATCTTTACCAGAAACAAGTTCAATCTCTTCAGCAACTAAACTAAGTTTCCCTTTTTGGCATGTAATTGAAATTCCACCTTCAACAGAAGTAATTACAACACCATTACCATCTCTTGGTGGTGTTCCTTTAGCAGCACCTGATATAGTAATAGTTTGATCAACTTGTATATCATAATTTCCATCATCTCTCATACCCAATTTAGAATTACCACCAGTGCCTTCTGCCATTAGAGTATAAACTCTTTGACCAGTCATCTGATTGGTTGGAGAACCATATTCAATTCTAAACTTACCAAAAGAATCGACCTGTCTTTTTTGCCAACTTGGTTGTTTTGTCATACTCTAATACCTTACCCTTTTATTTATTTCAAGTAATACAGTCGATGACTTGCTTAACTTCACCTTGATATTCAGGTCTCGGTTTCAACTGTGCTCTTAATACAGCACCCTCACCAGTTTGAGTCCTAATTGTAAGTTCGGGGAAGTCATTAATTTCAGAAACATTATTTTGAGTATTATTTGGAGGAATAACAGTAACAATACGACCAGTTGTATCAACTAAAGGTTTATATTCATTACCAGATGAATCTTCAATTACATCATCCTTATCATACCCAGTTCCAGGATTAATCACGACAATATGATCAACCACAACAGGTCCTTGATCATCATCATTTTTAATAGGATAATTTTCACCAATAGAAATCATAACAACATCAACCACTTGTTGATAAGTAGGAGAATTTCTATCCTGATCAACTATTGCTTGTGCAACAGCACCATAACCCTGTTCACAATCATCAACAATTTCAATAAATGGATTACCGTTGTATCCAGATCCACCACTCTTCAAATCAATACCAATAATACTACCAACTGCCTCAACTCCCTTACCAATTTTATTCCCAAATATTGCTCTAGCATTTGCACCTACACCACCTTTACCAAAAATATTAATCTTTACTCCAGCACAACTTAATTTTGGACCAGTATAACATTCACCAAGTGGACTCTTAAATCCAGGAACAGATACACTTGGATTCATAAAATCAAACATACCTAATCCACCACCTGCAATACTCAAACCTTGAACAGCATCCACTAATCCTCCAGTTAAAGAATCTGCCTTATTTGCAACTGATAAAATATCATCTACCAAAGAATCAACTGCTTGTTTTGGACCACCACCAAATGTTATCTGCTGAACATCTATTGGATCTAAAGGTGGAGAATCTTCACATTCAAAAATACTAGCAATATCTAATAAATTTTCAGCTTTACCTCTAAGGAATCCTCCAATGTCAAGTCCACCAGTAAGTTTAGATATACCTTCAATAGATGGCATAATACCTTTTGTAAGACCACCAATTATACTATTTGTTATACCAGAAAGTAATTGTGTTTGAATACAACTTGTAAAATTATCAACGTTCTCAGCAAGACCATCTAACATACCAAGAAGAGAATCTCCTAAACCATCAGTTACATTTTGAAGAACACATGGCATACCTGCCTTAAAGGATTTAAGTGCTGGAAGAAATGCTTCCTGTGCTCTAATGGCAGCAATCTTTGCCACACTTCTTTTTTTAGTTGCTGCAAATACAGTAGCAAATGTTGTAGCACCAACTTTTTTCAATCCACCATTAGCTTTACTAGCAATTTCACCTTCTAGATTACTCATCATAGAAGCAGCCATCCCACCACCTAAAATTTTTATATGTTTTGCTGCACTATCCTTTCTTGCTGCTACTTCTGATTTTAAAATACCTTGAAGTTCTGATACCTTTGATTCCATGAAGGGTTTAAAAACAGTTTTCAGTTCATTTGCTGTAGATTCCAATTCACCTGCAACTTCCTGAACTTCTTCCAAATCAAACAATTCAGACATTTCTTCTTTAAATGCCTCTGGATTAAACTGCTCTTTTATCTTTTTAATATCACTCATCATATTTTCAGTTTCTGATGATATTAATGTCATACAGATTTTCGCATTAGGCAATTTTGAAGATGGAATATCAATTATTCTACCCAATGCCATACAAGAAGATTTTAACTTCTCTTTATTAAATTTAAGTTTACCTATCTTCTCACCAAAATCCCCAATAAATTTGTTTAACTTTTTCTCATTTAAAACTTTACATAATTTATCTGGTAAATCTGCAGGTAAAGAAATAACCTGAGATCCAGAACAATCACCAACTTCAGAATTAACGAAAAAAGCACTAGGAGGATTTTCTGATGTAAATCCCGTATATGGTTGGAATGGTTGTTTGTAAGGACCTAATGGTTGATCAAATGAAGGTCTACCAAAAGCACCCAATATAACAGGTAATTGTGCATCATCACCATCAAGAAAAAATCCAAATACACTATCACCTGGAGTCAATCTAATTGACCTATTCATTCCACCACCACCTGTTCCTGCAGTTGCTGGTAATAAAATTTGTGCCCAAGGTAAATCATCATCAGGCAATTCAATTGGATCTTGAGGATGATACCCCATGATTCTTACTTTAATTCTATTTCCCCAAGCATTTCCAGTTTCATTTATCTGATCTCCTTGACAACTTTCAGGACCAACTTGACCGATCCACCACTTGAATCCATCCCTTCCTACAAAATTACTTTTTAATATTGATTCTTCTAACATTACTTAGATCCAAATGTATCTTTAATTAGAGTTAATGATGTATATGATCCACAATTGTCAAAATGATGGCATAACTCTTTAATCATATATAGACCACTTTGCTCAGTATCAGTCCCATCCTTTTCAGCAGATGCTAATTGAAACTCACATTCAATTAAAGAACCAGCCTCTAGATTAGTATTCGATGGAATCGTCATTACCATTTGTTGAGAGAAAATAGAATTATATCTCATCATAGATTGAGATTGACTAAGAGTTGGATCTGCATTTTCATCTTTATAATTCTCAGATTTCTTCTCTAAAGTCCCAATATCTTTTACTGCAGTAATATATCTACTAGGAGAACTACCCAAATTACCTGGTAAATTAACTTCTTTACCTAATGTCTTTGATTTACCTTTATAATTCTCTTCATTGAATATACCTTTAGCAGGATCTGTATAAGTAAAAGTCAAAGGATCAAAAAATATCCGATAACTGCAATATGCACCTCTCTGAAGTTTACCTAAAACATCTTCATTTAAACATGTTCTATAATCAATTATCTTATAATCATCTTTAGGATCAGATCTTATAACCTCTGTATAATGATATTTTTCTATAGGAGAAGCATCTATAAGACTATCAATAGATCTGAAATGATATCCAGATTTAGTTTCATAAAAAAGATATCCAGCAGTAGAATCTTTTTCAGATTTTTCAGGAACAGATTTTGAAGCTAACCATACTAAAGTAGTAAATGGTTTTCTCATATTACCAATAAAACCATACTTATTTTGAGTAGGATCTATATCAACATCACGCTCATCACTCAAATAAGTTTTAACTATATCTTTAACAGATTCTGATATTTTAAGAGATGTTGGAAACTTTTTACCAACTCTAGAAGTTTCATTTGTTATTGATCCAATAGAAACTAAATTTAATAAAAATGATTCAGTCTTTCTAGTAACAATAACATTTTCAATACTTGACACAAAAAATGGTCTGTCTGTAAAATCTAATCCTGGATTACTTTCACAATTTGCTTTAATTTTTATACTAACAGTTTCTCCACCCCTTAAAGGTAATCCATTATAAACAGATTGAAGATTTCCATCTTCACCTGTTATAGTATAACCATCATTAGCAACTATCATTCTAACAGTTGTAACTGGTGAAAATAAATCCTCATAATAATCAATGGTTAAAGAACCCATTGCAATATCAACAGTTTTACTACCATCTGCTGATGTTATTATAATTTCTTCGTAAATAGATTTATCTAATGCTGCCATTTAAGTATATGCCGTAACTAACGTTGATAAGTGTTTATAATACTCCTTTATATTTACCCCATGACTTACTCTACGTTCAGATCCCTCAGATATATTAATATTCATATTTTGTTTATTAGAATTTTGTGTAGGAATAGGAACCGTAATAATTTGAGATTTTCTTTCTGGTTTTAAAGCTTCAACAACACCCTTTAAACTTTCCTTTAAATTCTCAACCTCTGGTGTATTAATAAAATTATTCTCAAGATCTTTAAAAACACCTTTTAATTCTGGACCAATTGTTTCATTAACTTGCTTAAGAGAATCTGTTATACCTTCATCTTTCATAGTCTGTTTCATAGATCCTACAAATCCTTCCATCATAGGTCTCATTTCTTCTGCAGTTGATTTCAATGTAGATCTTAGTGATTTAATACCCGATAAAGATATAGATCCACTATCAAACATGGATGAAGGGTCTATTTTTGTCCCAGATTTGGTAATAGACTCCAAAGCACCCAAAATATTATTTGGAATAACTTGTAAATCCTTATCAGCAACAATTAATTCTTTAGATTCTTTTCCTTTGCCACTAGGATCATCACCAACTACCGCAGTTTCTCCCTTTTTAAGAAGTCCACCAGTAGCCATTGTTGTAATGCCTTCAAGATCATCAGTAACTTCTTCTACTTCATCAGTTGTAGTATCGGTATCAGTATCTTCTACAATACCATCATTCTCCTCTACAGGTGTAAAAACCCAATCAGTAAATTTACCAAACCAATTTTTTTCTTCTTCCTCTTGATCTTCTGGATCTGGTAATGCAGCAGTTTCTTCATCAACTTGATCTGCATAACTGACATATTCATTAATGCCAGCAGTAAGATCACTATTCATTATACCAAATCTTCTATTAAGAGTATCTACATTTTTCGCTATCTCATCTCTATCCTTTTCAAAATCAAATTGAAAAATAAAAGATAATACACCATCTAATTTTTCAGCCATAATATTAAACATTTCAACGGTTCCCCCAAGAAATCCTGTAAGAATATCCTTGAGTCTTCCCATTCTCTTGATCAAATCACCAATACCTTTAATAATCTTAGGTATTTGAAATATTGCCCAACCTAACATAGTAAAGGTAAAGAAATCCATCAAACGACCTAAAAATCCTTTAGCAGCATTTTTTATAGCTCTTCCTGGTCCTTTAATTGCAGAAACTGTATTATTCGCTTCTATCTCCTCCTCTCTCTTCTTTCTTAAAAAAGACTGTCTCCTTTTAACAAAAAACGATTCATCATCTGATATAACTTGTTTTTTAAATATATTATCTTTATTAAGTGATTTTGCAATATTTCTAGCAAGAAGACTAGATTTACTCATGCTAGACGCAAAAGTTGTTAAAGACTTACTTATATTAGTAAGGCTATCTGCAGATGATACTAACGGAGTCTTAGCCATACTATACTGGTGCTACCTGATAATGCTTCAGAGCAAGATAAACATAACTATTAGCAACATTTGACGAAGATATATTTGGCACAGATCCACCCTGAGCACCAGCAGCTACATTACTACCATCTTGAGATTGTTCACTATCTCCAATTGGTAAAGGTATAATTGTTGGTTGCACCTCAGCCAAATTAGATAAATTATCAACTAAGTTTTTAGTCTCAGATTTATTCTTACTTGCTATTATTTTCTGATCAGATATTTTTTTATCTTCAATTTCCTCATTCTTTTTCCTCTCTGCTGCTTCCATTCTTTTTTTAGCAGCACCTCTACCCATCATATTTGATATTAAATTTTCATTATTTTTCTCCCTTTCTTTTATAAGTTCTGATGGATCTATATCAGACATTACAGATGGCATTATATCACCACTTTCCAAATCCTTACCCAATTCTTCTAATTCTCCACCAGGACCTAATTCCTTTTTAATAGCATCTTGAAGATCTTGAGGTAAATCATTTATAGTTTTATTCTCATTTCCTGGTTTTGTCAACCATTGAAGTGTTTCCTTCAGTTTTTCAGTGGCTGGTGCTCTACCTTTATATGCACCAGTAAAGAATAAAGAACCTAAAATAAGATTTGTTATCCAACCTTTGGGACCTGTCAATCCCAACGCAGATGTTATCCAAGGAGCAAAACCAGAAGCACCAAATCCAGCTGCTTGATCTAATACTTCTGTCTGGAGATCTTTACCTTCAGCAACATTTTGAATTCCATAATATGCAGATAATATTAACGCTAAAGTTCCAGGTTTTGTCCAAATACCCTGTGTGAATCTAGTTTTGGGTAGGTTTGGGTTTGGTCCCTTATTATTTCCTTTATTATTTGATTTTGTATCTGTTTTAGTATCAGATTTAGGTGGTGTTACTTGAGTACCACCAGTACCACCAGGACCAGGAGGTCTAATACCTTTAAAATTAGTAAGTAATCTTTGTTTGGATAAAAAATTAACTATGGCTTGGAATGGTCTAGATACAAGATTTCTAAATCCGAATGTTGCAACAGTTCCAGCTAATGTAGCAAGTGTAAATGTAATCTTTGTAAGACCTGCTTTAAGAAGGAAAAGAGCTCCACCAGCAAGTAAAAGACCTTTTAATATAGTAACACGTATTTCTTTTACTTTCTCTTGATTTCCCTCAGATAATGCTCGTAAGAAGGAAACAGTTTTATCAATTAACCACCCACCCATCAAAATAGCAAAGAAAGTAGTTAATCTACCCAAACTAAATTTAAGTTTAGCACCAACTCTCTTAACAGGAGCCATGAGTGCCATTTGAATTCTTGATTCAATTTGCTGTTCTTTTCCTGAACGCAATCCAGCCTCTGCAGCTTGCCGTTCTCTTTTTGCTTTTGCTACTTCTCTTCTTTTATCTAACTCTGTCGCTACATTTAAATTTGATGCTATTACCTGTAAGGCACTAGTTAATACACTATTCTGATTACTAATATTTTTTAATTGTACATCTATATTAGTTAATGTATTTGCATTTTGAGCACGTACATTATCATCCGCACCATCACTTCTAGTCTTTACCCATTTTGTAAATACTGGATCAATCTCAGTATTTCCCACACCACTAAAAACATTAGAAGAAACAGTATTTCTTACGGCAGTTATTCCTGATGCTATTGGTGATTTAATGGGTTCAGCCATTTTGTTGCTGTTTTAAATTTTCTTCTTCAATATATTGCTTTAAAAGAGATAAGTAAATTTCCCTTTCCCACGGAATCATATTTTCTAGCTCCGTTAAGCTATATTTATGGTGTTGCATCAACGCAAAATTAACCTTATAGTATGACTCAAGATCTTCATGAGCCATACTTACCCGAAAAAACTTTGCAGACCCTCCAACACAACGTCATTTTGAACTTTTGTTTTTGGATTTGTAACTTTAACAGTATGAGATAATTTAGGCATAGTTTCAAAAAATTCTTCAATTTGTTTAAATTGCTTTGAATTTAATTGCTCAACAAATTCATTCAATTCTTTTTTAGTAGAATCAGATGCTGCCCAAGATTCCTCTTCAGAATATATCTGATCTATACAAGATGAAATCATCTCAAAAGTATCATCTACATTAACATCACCACTAGGTGTAAAGTTTGTTTTAATAAACTCTTCCATAGAAGGATATCTCATTCTCAAAGTTAAAGTATCATCTAGTTTAATATCACTAGAATGCTTTTTATTAATGTTCACTTTTATCTCATCAAGATTAATAGTAGTGGGAACCTGTGTCTCACCATCATCAGGACAAGTGACCATAACTTCAACTTCTTCACCAACAGACTTTCCACGAATATTAAGAAACAAATATTCAATATCAAAAGTAGCAAGTTTATCTACTTTAACTCCTCTTGTTAAAATACATGAGGATAAAACATCCTTAATAGCATTTGCAATCTGTACATTATCTTGACTCTCCATAGCCAAAATAAGAATTTTTTCTTCTTTAACTAAAAAAGGTCTGAATTTAATTTTCTTCTTTGTAGAAGGAACTACCAACTCATAAGAAGGTGTTGAAATTTTTGGTAAAGGCATAATATGTTATAACAAATCATATATGTATATAGGTGGGTTATTTGAAAGTTCTTATCTCATGTCCAAAAGTTTCATCTATTTTTGAACCAAATTCATATTTGAACCCATCTTGACCAGTAATAGTTTTAACCTTATTAACTTCTTTTACAACTTCATTTGTTGTAGGAGCACCATTATTAAGAGCATCCTGTGGAGAACCAAAATCAATACTGCCCCCAAATCTACTAGATGCTTGAGATCTATTATTCATACTAGTTCCTCTTCTATCAGAATTGGATGATGCTTCTCCACAAACATATCTCTCATAAGCAAAAGAACATGTTGCTTTTAAAACCTTAGATTCTTGATACTGAACTCGTGTAGAATCTAATGCTAAAGGAAATAGTCCTTTAAAAGTATATTCTAGAAACTGTCTATAATTTTTTTCAAATTTAATTATCTTAGTTTGGTTTGATCTATATTCTTCTGGATAATTAAATCTAAAATAATATGCATCATTTAAAGGAGATACTTTTGAATTTGCACCACTAATATACTCCATCCAATGTTCTAAAAATTTCAAAGATTTATATTCATTATCTACATAAAATTCTAATTTAATTCTAGTAAAATTTCTAGTATGCGGTATAGTTTCAACTACTCCTTGATATTCACCCGTTACAACTTCTGGGGCAAATGCAGATCCTGGTAGAAAAGCACTACTACACAGAAGACCTATTGTATTATTATGGAATCTATAATCTATCCCCTTTTTCTGCAAAAACCCTCTCAACCCACCAAAAGATGGCAGACCAAACTGAACCAAATAATTGGAAGTTTGTGCCACATTCTGAAAAGTTGGCATCATTTGCGATATTTTCCTTGGAATTGGTGCTGGCACTCTAAATAGTTCTACTATATCATTTCTATTTAGATGGCTTATAAAGGAAAGTATTATCCATCTTTTCCTCACAAGTATAAAGGTGATCCTACCAATATAATATTTCGATCATTATGGGAAAGGAAATTCATGGTTTACTGTGATAAGAATGCAAACGTATTAGAATGGGCAAGTGAAGAAATAGCAATACCTTATGTGTCTCCCGTAGATCACAGATCTCATAGATACTTTCCAGATTTCTACATGAAGGTAAAAGAAACTGACGGTGCTATAAAAAAATATGTTATTGAGGTTAAACCTTTAAAACAATGTAGTCCACCTAAAAAACCAAAAAGGCAAACTAAAGGATATATTCGTGAAGCATTTGAATATGCTAAGAACCAAGCAAAATGGAAAGAAGCAAGAGAATGGTGTGCAGATCGTCAATGGGAATTTAAAGTAGTTACTGAAAAAGAACTAGGAATTAAATGAGTAGAGTTAAAGAAATAAGGGATAATTTAATCGGGACAGAAGATCCTGATGATTTAATGATGGAAATTATTAGTGTGTTAAATGAAGGTGGAAAAGTTCCTGAAGTAGGAAAGTTCTATACTTTTGTATATACACCCAAAACACCTAATATAAGGTATGATCAAAATCCTTTAGTAGGAGTAACTGCAATATTTGAATGGGGATTTCGTGCAATCAATTTTCATTGGAACGATCATAGGCAATATACTTGGAATGAAGTGCCTGGTGGATTATATGAAATCAATGATAATGAACTTTCTGATCTTGATGGTATACCTTTCGCAAAATTCCGTATAAATAGCTGATAATACTGAACTAGGGTTAATAATGCTTTCGGGAATTAGAAAATTAGCAAGTAAATTTGGTTCTAGGGATCTTGAATCTGTTGGTGGAAACTCAGGAAAGGCTCAATATACTGGTGGAAGAAAGGGTAAAAATTTATTCTTTTTAAGTTACCCATTAAAAAGAGCAGCTAATGAAGATAGTTTATTAATACAGTCAGTAAAATATAAACCACCAAAAAAAGGTTTAGGGTTTAATCTTTTAGGTGGAGGAGCAGACGATGTCCAAAATGCTCAATATGCAGGAGCACTTCAGGGTAGACAAGTACAGTGGAACACCAAGAATAGCAACTGGGAGATTGCAATGGGTAAAGATGGTCTTCTAACCCCTGAAAAGAAAGCTGAAATTTTAGCCAAGGGGTTTGATCGTAGTACTGTTGGGAATTTATCTGGAGAAGAAGCAAATGATAGATATGGACAACATAGCAATAAATATTATACTGGTGGACAAGATACTGAAACAAATTTTTATGTAGAATTACCAATACCAAAGCAAGTTAATGATGGTAATGCTGTGACATGGAATGCTAATTCCATGAATATGTTTACCTTGGCTGGATTAGATTTCGCTTCTGGTTTAATGAACAAACCTGGCGAAACCTTAAATAAATCTCAACAAATGTTGACCGATATGATTGGATCTTCAAATCTTGATGGTATAGGAACAGATAGTCAGACTATTCAAAATTCAATAAGAGCATCAATAGCTGGTGTTGCCATCAATCAATTTGGAGCAAATGTTACACCAAACACTGTGATGTCAAGAGCTTTAGGAAAGATATTAAACAGTAATAAAGAATTATTATTTGATGGTGTTACTCTAAGAGAATTTAAATTTGATTTTACCTTTACCCCAAGAAGTGTTGATGAAGGTTCCAGAGCAAAACAAATAATAAGACAATTGAAAAGATCCATGGCTCCTAAAACTGGAGCTGAATCTGGTGGTAGGGGTTTATATCTTAGTTCACCTGATTTATTCTTGTTAAGATATTTAAGTGGAGGAGATGATCATCCATTTTTAAATTCTTTTAAAGCATGTGCATTAACAAATTTATCTGTTAATTATACTGGTGCTGGAACATACTCAACATATGGAGATTCTACACCAGTTCATATGAAAGTTTCAATGGTATTTAAAGAAACAAATCCAATATATGATGAAGATTATGATAATGTATCTAAAGGAGTTGGATTCTAATGGCATATTTAAGACAACTACCAAATATAAGGTACCAATCACCTTTATCTCATAAAAAATCATCAAAAGATTTTATTGTAATTAAAAATCTTTTTCGTAGAAATAAATTATTAGATGCCATAAAACCAGGATCAAATATCTTCAATGCCTTTTTAATAGCAGATGGTGCAAGACCAGATACTGTTGCAGAAGAACTATATGGTGATGCAGAACTAGATTTTGTAGTTATTATCTCATGTGGAATAACCAACCTTAGAGATCAATGGCCACTATCCAGTAAAGAATTATATGAATATGTTGAAGAAAAATATGGTCTTGCAGGAATGCATGAAATTCATCATTATGAAACATTAGAAGTTAGAGATGAAAATAATTGTCTAATCTTACCTGAAGGGCAAGTAGTAGATAAAGATTTCAAAATTGATGGTCCTGCAGCAAGATATGGTGGGTCTGGAAATAAATGGTCTGGACCAAATCCATCCTCTATAGGAACTTTAAATCCAGATAAACACTTATCTGGTAGCGGAACTCAATATGAATCAGGATCTTCTACAACATATACTGGAGAAACGATTTCACCAATTGTAGGTATTTCCAATTTTGATTATGAAACTGTAAAAAATGAAGTCAAAAGAGAAATAAGACCACTAAAAAGTTCATTCCTACAAATGTTCCTTAATGAACATGAGAGAATAATGAAATATGATAGAAATAGTCAATACATATCAAACACCCTAATTACGACAGAAAATACAAACTTAGTGTCATAAAAAAGACCCACCCGAAGGTGAGTCTTCCCAGTATTCAGTCTCTCTTGGATCATCTTTAGGATCCCAGTAGAAGAACTTCATCTGGGATAATCGACAATGTTTAAGAGGCTTGATTTTCATTAACTTTCCGCTAATTTAGCAAAGTATGATAATGCGTCATCGTCATCATCTGAAGTAGATGCTTTAGATACAGATTCTACTGTCTCAGCAACAGGAGCAGATGCTTTAACATCTTCAAACTCTTGCTCTACAGTTTCAACATCGTTACGAACTTGCTTGTTACCAAGAACATAACCAAGACGAGTCTTGAGTTCATCATATGACTTGAACTGATCAGTAGCAACTAATTCTGCTAAGGAATGCTCCTTCTTCCAGACTGCTTCCATCGCATCGTCATCATCTAGTAAAGCACTAGTGGCAGCGAACTCAGAAGAGTCATAGTTACGATAACCAGCAACGTTCTTT
>VTLG01008102.1_pt1 | contig 17478 bp, 27 predicted proteins | sample 4694571 | NCBI WGS metagenome assembly VTLG01 (sample SAMN12604809, study PRJNA352737) | marine metagenome | biome: ENVO:00000447; feature: ENVO:00000209|ENVO:00000569|ENVO:01000036; material: ENVO:00002151; isolation source: viral sequences binned using virsorter ...
TCCAGTTGAAGAGCCTCTACTTATAGCAACAGTAATTGGCGACTCTTGCACTCCATCATATATTAGGCTCATACCAGCGTGATATCCTCCTGCTGGGAATGTTCCTGCAGATGTTTTTTCGTCTCTTAATCCTAAGACTACGAAATTCTTTGTATCATCTGTATGGTCTAATTCCATTGCTTGATAGAAAGCTTCGTCGTTTGAGCCAGTATAGCTAACATCTCCTGTATCTACAAATGTGAAATAATCTTGTGTCATCTCTGAATGGCTGCTACCTACAGAAGTAGCAGTCCCATCTCCTGAAGGAGCAGCTTTTATTTCTTGGTCTTCATTAAACCAAGAGCCAAGAGTTTCTTGCCTTGTAGTGAAGTTTGCTACTGTGCTAGGCATAAGAGTTCGAGATATTCTTCCTCTCCATAAATTAAAGTTATCAGATGTATCTAAATCGCCTGGGCTTATACGAATTGCATCATCAACACTAAAATAAGAAACTTCCCCTGGAGTATCATCGTCAGACATGCCACTTGCAACCATTTCAAATTTCAATCCATGTGGGCTTTGGCCAGAGGTAACTTCATTCCATCCAGAAAAAGTTCCATTTGCGATTGTTGTTTGGGCAATTCTAATCCTTCCAACATAATCTGTCCATACAATATAAACAGATGGGTTAAACGAAGATGTTTCATCAGATGATAGCATACAATTATCATAATCAGAAGCAAAGGCAAATAGCTCTGTCCCAGGATTCATCGCAAACCCTGCGAAATTATTAGTTATATTTACATGGGCTGTAGATTGTTGGGTAAAATCTGCAATAAGGCCTTTCTTTAAATACCAACCTAATGCCACTTGCCCAGGTCTCCACAATGATATGTTTATAGACTCTGGGCTTGCATTATCTGGAATATCTCTAGGGTTAAGGTTTGTTACCAATCCACCACTAAAGTCATCTATTTTAAGTACTTGTTTAGACATTTATTTTATAGTTTCTCCTTCATAGCTGACTTAACAACATCTTCTATTGAATCATAAATAGCATTTAAAGCTTTTTCTTCTGTCGCTTCAGAAATGAAAGGGATATCGATATTATCATTTAGCTTCTTTACTATCTTCTCTTGAAGCTCATCATCGAATATCTTTTCTATGATTGCATCTTTATTATCATTCAACATGTCCTTTAAAAAACTCATTCCTTCTCCTTTATTTTTTGTTTACAATGTTCACATACTACAAAATCTCTTGGTGGATGAGCATTAGACTCAAGTTTTACAAGTCTATCCTCAATCTCGTCACATCTATCATCTAACTCATTTCTTTCAAATACATAGCTTACTAACTTATCTAGCTTAAATTGCTTTTGAATAATATTAACAACTGCATTTGCAACTAATGCTGGTATCATCTAATCCATTCCTTAAACTTAAGTGATAGAGTAATAAGGCCTGTTATAATACCTATGGTCATAGCAATAAAGCTTAATAGAGGATTGACCACTTCAAGTATATGTAGGAATGAAGTCCCTACGCTAGACGATATCCCTACTACTGGATTCTCTGATAAGTATTTAAGAGTATCTTTCATTCATCTTCCTTTTTTATTTTTAGCCTATTGCCTGTTAATCTTTGCATTATATCTTCTATTCCTTCAATATATCCTTTAATCTGCTTTATATCAAGCTGAGTAATCTTTTGTTGGTCAATCAGCTTAACAATTATAGCTTCTAGCCTTCCAAAGCTCTCATCTAGCTCCTCCATTAATTCTTTTTGGATGAACTGATTTTGTTTCCATATAAAGTACCCAAACGCACATGCTACGCTTAGTGGTATTCCAAATTGCTCTAAAAATGCTATTGGGTCCATTACACATTCCCATCTATGACTTCGCCCCACAATGATGTTTTACCATTGATTATTTGTATTACATGTACTGTAAAAAATCCTTTTTCATACACATCTACGATTGCAAATGCATGGCTCCAATTATGCTGTCTATGTCCTAGCCAATTATTCTTCTCAGAAGACATGTCTTTAAGACACCCAATAGACCATGCCGATTTTTGACCATCCATATGAGTAACAGATGATTGTTGTATATCGTGATGATGGCCATACATGAGATTAACTCCAAGTCGGATAAGATGATTTCGTGTATGTTGAATACCAGCGAAATGGTGTCCATGATACAGATGCAGTTTTCCAATCTTTAACATTCTTCCCATTGGATGAAATTTGTAATTTCTTTCTTTTAATTTTACGCATTGTTTAAATTTATACTCCTTTAAGTAAGGGTGCTCTTCGACAAACTGATTGAGCCAGTCATCGTGATTCCCTTCAATCATATGTTTTTCTTTGCAATTTACCTTGTCTAAAGCCTCATCTATTATATCCATTCCCTTATTGACATCTATTATGTCTTGCTCAATAAATGGTATCTGATACTCTAAAGCAGGTCTTTTCTTTCTTTTCCATTGCCAATGAGATGCTCCACCCCATTCGCCTACATCTCCAAGGTCTATATATCCTGTTGGTTTTACCAACTCTATTGCTTTAACTACACAATTAATAGCTGCCTTGTCATGTAATGGAAAATGCTTATCAGGTGTTACTATATATCTTTTGACAACATTTTTTCCTCTTCTAGCCATTATTCTTCCTCAGTCCAAGTAGACTTTTTTAATTCTTCTAATATTTCTGAATGAGTATAAGTAGTCATCCCACTAAAAACAGAAGGGGTACTACCATCCCATTTAAGTATAGCTTGTGTTTTATCGATAGACTTTCTTAGTGTAGTTGAGTCGGTCTCCATAGCATTATTTATCAAAGTTTGCAATTCGCTATCTGTATAGTCAGATAAAGTTATTATTACCCATTTTCTACTTTCGTAAGACATTTTTCTCCTTTTAGCTTCCAGTTATAGGTTTAATTCCACTAGCACTTACTATATTGCTTGTATCCATATTTACCATAACTGCAGCAGAATCAGGTGGATACTCATGTAATTGCATAACAGATATATTTGCACTTTCGCTTGCACCATCTAAGTGGAAATTTAGATATTGTTTTTTTGCAACAAAAGTAATAGCCTTGGCAGTAGCTGATGCAGAATGATTACTTACAAGAGTTATTGCATTAGCTCCATTATTATCTGCTTGTTTGACATCTATATTATCACCACTATTGTGAACAAATACTAATCGATAAATTTTGTCAACTGTAAGAGCTTGTTTTTGGATTCCCCCTGTTCCACTTCCTGAAGTTTCAAAAGTTCCACTAGATATATTTTGACCATTAGAATACGTAGAAAAGCTAGTAAGAGCACCAGTCAAATCAATAACCAGAGTCCCTGCAGCAGAAATAGTGTGAGCAATACCTGCGCAATTTTGTATAACTGGATAGCTATCTCCATCAGAATCGCCCATACGCCACCACCCTATCAAGTCAGAAGCAGAGTTGTATGTACCATCATTAGCATCGAGATTAATTTGATTTTCATGCTGATAACCACTATGTATTCTAAGTGCTTCAGTTTCTGTTAATACTGAGCTCCATATTGCAATTTCGCTTATTTGGCCTTCAATGGTATTAGTTATACTTCCTGATGAGAAGACCCCACCTATGGTAAGATGGCTAGCAACATCACTATTCACAGAATTGCCACTTGTTGGTTGAGATTCATTAGCATATCCTTGGTCTATTCCATTTATATAAAATTTAGGAGTATTCCCATAAGCATCAGCATCATAGGTAATAACAACATGATTCCACTCAGAAAGGTCTATATCACGAACTGATGTTTGTTTTTGAAGGTTGTCGCCATCCCAATCAACTCTAAATTGCAAATCAGAAGCACCACTAGATACATCTTCTATAGTTAATCTCCACCCATCAGTACCAACGTCCTTTTTACTAAAAAGCACATCACCCGAACTTGCTAATGGTGCTTTAAATAATATAGATATTGTTCCTCCACTTGCCCATATATTATCAAACGAAGTACCACCAATAGCTAAATAATGGTCAGTTCCATCAAAATCCATATAAAAACCATCAGTATACATAAAAGCTGGCTTATTATCTGTTGTTAGTTGGTTTGTGCATCCTAATTGTGGCATTATGGTGCATCCTCTGCAAATGTAGGCCCATTTGTTAATGTTCCATTATTGGCTCCTGATGCTGTATTCATATCAAAAGCAGTTGTGCCTGTAGCTTTTTCTTTCCCATCTCCCATTCGCCACCATCCTCTTAGGTTGCTTGTCCTATCTGTATTGTAGCTCGAGGCCTTATTAAGATTTAATGGTTTGCCTCCATTATATATAGTAGATATATCATTTGCATCTAAAGCGACATTCCAGATAGCTGCATCTGATATTCTTCCACTACCATACGCAGCAGAGCCATCATATTCTGCACCAAATGATATAGTATCCATAGTTGGACCTCCAAATCCTGAAGGGGTAAACGTAACAGAATCAGTATTTACATTGTCAGTATTCGCAGAACCATTAATATATAATGCTCTAGTAGTTGTATTAGTAAATACTCCCACAATATGAACCCATTGATTATCGAAACTAGCATCTGAATAATTATTTTTATTACTTGTATTTGATGCTTGCAAATAGACTTTATTATTAATAGCTATATTTATACCAAAGTATCTACCATTTTGACTTGCATCAGTCATATACATAGCACGACATGGTTCATCTGTTACAGATTTTACCCAAGCAGACATAGTAAATGGATAATTTGTAATAGCATTAGAAGCTATTACAACATCATTAGTTCCATCAAAAACTATTGAATATTTATTGCTAAACTTACTAATTGCACGTGGGCTTGATAGACTATTAGAAAATCCTAATTTTGGCATCTAATTTCCTATATACGCAATTACTGCCCCATCAGATAATTGTAAGCCTGTCCATCTTCCATATATGGTAATGCCTGCAGGGAACCCTGTTGCAGTAGTAATATTATCGCCAACTTCTGTTCCATCATTATATGCACCACTTGCAGTATTTGGCCATGCATCATAACCATTGTGGTCATCTTCAGAAAGAAGATGTGTAAATGTGGCCTCTTCTAATACTGTTATTGCTATAATTACACCATTCTTTATCGTTGTTCTTTCATCACCAGTGTCATCAATAAATATAGCACCTGCTTGTCCAAGTGCAAGGTTTTGAGCCTCAGTTGTTGTATATGGTGGAAATACTTTACTTGCCATTTGTTGTCCTTTATTTTATATTAATTGTTCTTTATATTTTAAATATTTCTTTTTTTCTTTCTCAACTTCAACTTTAAGTGTATCTCTTTTCTTTTTAAAAATTAAAGCTTCATCTTCAAGTTTATATGCTTTTAATTGAAGTTCTTTTATTTCAATCTCCATTGAAGACTTTTTCTCTCCAAGCCTAATATCTAGGTTTTTATTTTCTTCTATTTTATTAGATATATCTTTTTCAATCTTCTTTAAGGCTCCATTTAAAAGCTTTTCTGCTTTTCTTTTTGATATCATAGCATTATCATAATCTTCTGAAGCTTTATTATAAGAAATCTCTGAAGCTTGTATATCATTTAAAAAAACTTTTTTCTTATTTTGAATATATTCAAGCTCTATTTCTTTTTCCATTATTTCTTTTTTCATATCAGCTAGAGACAATTTTATATCTTTAAGCTCTTTTTCTTTATTGCTATAGCTTTTAATATTATCACGTAAGCTTCTTGCATCATTCTCTAGGGATTTTAGCTCTTCCTTGAGTTTATTAAATGTATTGGTAGCAATAAGTCGTTGCTCTTCAAGCCCTTTTATTCTAATATTTTCTTTGTTTATTTCAGAATGTAAATCCTTAAGCTTTTCACTCTTCAATGATATAGATTTATCCATTGATTTATTTTCATTCTTTTTGACTTCTATATCATCTTCTAGGCTATCTATAGCCTCTTTTAGGCCACTAATAGTCTGTTGAAGTTTTATTTTTTCAAAAATAAGCTTTTCAATTTCTGGAGTTTTTTTATGTGTAATATTTCTAGCCATTATGCCTCTGCATTCTCCACTAATTGCTCAAGAACCTCAATAGCTCCCTGAGCTTTTAAAGCCATCTCTGTGTGGATTCGTGCCTGCTCAGAATGGTCTTTATATTGCTTTTTAAGATTCTCTAAAGCATCTTGATTAGTCATCTTTGGCTTTTCCATATTCTCTTTTATTTGTTTATAATCTTTCTTCTCACTCATTTGCTCTCCTATACTCCTGAGTCATAAACTCTTATCCATTTATGTGTTCCATTTATTTCTACTCTTATTGCACCATATTTTGCACCATCTGTTGCTGTGCTTAGAGCTATTGATGCTGTAGATGCATCAGAAGCAGTAGTGCCTATAAAATCAATAAATGACTCATCGGCATCACCTTGGTCAAGTCTTACAACTGGCACTGCCAAACTAGCACCTGATTGGTCGATATGGAGTGGTGCTGTGGGAGCTGCTATTCCTATTCCAATTCTATTATTAGCACCATCGACAGAGAATGTAGTCCCATCAATAGACATTCCATTTACACCACCAGTTGTCACAAAATTAGTATCAACCAATAAATCTACTTGAGGAGCACTCAAATTAATAGAAACATCAGAAGTAATGGTAAGGTCAGTATTATCAGTCTCAATGTGTTGATTGCCATCTCCAAACTTAAGACCTACATTTACTGGAATAACAACATCAGTAGTAGCAGTCAAGTTTAATAGATTGCTAGATGCTATAGTTAAATCTGTTCCATCTCCTTCAATTTTCTCTCCATCGTCTCCAAATGTTAAACCAATATTTGCTGGTATATTTACATCACCTGATGCACAAGTTAGGTTTATATCTTCCCCAGAATTTAAAGTTAACGCAGTAGTATTACCTGATATGTATTCACCACCTTCGTCTCCAAAAAATAATTTATTACCACTACCTTCAATCATTGTTTTTGTAGTTGCTAGTTGAAGGGAGAATGTTGTACCACCATCGCCATCTGTTAGGGCAACTAATGAAGTACCATTGCCTCCTCCATCAGGAAGTGATAATAATTGTTCATAGCTACTTGATATCGATGAACCTGTTAATGTTGCCATTTAATCTCCTATAATTTTGGTACGCTAAGTGACCTATGTCCACTCTTCCTATGAGGAAACGATTTAATAGACGATTCATACTTAGCATAAAAATATTGTGCTTTTTCTAAATTTCCCATATCTTCTTCTAATCTAAATTTTACATAATCAACAATAGAAGGGTGTAATCCTGTATCTACATATGATGAAGTTGATAAATCACTTGATAAAGAGCTTACAGAAGGATACTTGGCATGATAATGTATTCGAAGACCATTTGTGACGTTTTCATTGTCATAAGTATCATACTTTCCTTCTCTATTATTTGTTTCTGTTGATGCTCTATAAACAACGATAGCAATTCTTTCTCCATTAGTTCCATCATTGTTTATAAACCAAGCAAATCTATCGTTTGGTCTTGTTCTATAAGCCATTATTCATCTCCTGTTCCACTATCATCTGTATCATCTTTTAAGATGCGATGAGAGTCTGTCAGCTTTGGTATTAGATTATATCTTCCATCAGTATCTAAAACTTCCACTTTATATATATCAATAACATCAGTAGTACTAAAATCTGAACCTGATGTATTGAATTTATAATATCTTTGATTTTCTACTAAATTTGTTTTAGCTGACTTAGAATAATGTTGTATTTTTGGACCCATATCAATCAATGCGTCATTTACTAATTGTGTTATATATTTTTCTGATGTTCTTCCATATACATATTCTATTTGTGCAACTATATCTTTTAATGTCATTTATTCTCCCCCTACTTGTGCATCAGCACCAAGATATGATTGAACGATTAATCCTATAGACCTTTGATAGTCTTCTTTTATTACATTTAAAATAGGAATATATAAGTCTATATCTTCCTCAGATTGAGCTAAGTATTCCAATGCTTTTATTGATGCATAAATAATTACTGGTTCGAAAAATTCTTTAGGAGCTGTAGAATGGCTACTCTCACTCTCACTATATAATAATGTTGGATAAGCAACAATATTCGCATTTCCTGAATTAGCTCCACTTGATGCAGAAGGAGCAGGCAATATATGTATTGTATTGTTTTCTATATAATATACTGGGTCTGTTGTAGTCGCTTCGTCAAAATAACCAGAAGAAGAAGAAGCTCTTCCTTTAGAAGAAGGAGGTATTTCTCTACATGGTTGGTCAATACTCCCATCATTCCTAGACACAGATAATATTTTTGCATTGCCTACGCTAGAGACAGTTAAACCACTCCCACTACTTATTGCATTTGCAGAGCTCATTAAATTAAGTAATTGTGGAGGCAACGATGACACAACCTCTCTTACACCTTGTGCAAGCCACTCATTTGTTAGTGTTTGATATGTAGTGCTATCAAAAGCATTTCCACTACTATCTGCGTCAAACCCTGTTATTGCTTGTATGCGTTCTGAAAATGTAGCCATTAGCGTTTCCTCCTATTAGCTTGCATCTCAGATATATTTTCTTGCATTGTCTGTGGAGTTAGTTCCAATTTTGTCGTTTTAGATAAAGGAACATTTCTCATATTAATATAACTAGATATATTATAGGATGTCCCAAATATATGACCACAATCGCAAACCATATCATCTTTAGTATAAACTTCCTTTTTTGCATTGCATTTTGAACAATAGTATATTCTCATATTATACACTCGCTATAAATACTTCAACATCAATATCTTCTGACAATGGGTCTACAAGTAAACTTTCTAAATCATTTAATGAAGTCACTATACCTGCTGCATCATCATCTAAAGCTATTCCATCATGTACTGTGCCTAGCATAAAGCTTTCGCCTGCCTTTACTAAAACAGTTGTAGACATATTAGCTGTACCACCTTCAGCCCCTGCTACTTGCAAAGAAAGATTCATAGGATTAGTATCATCCAAATTTGTTACTCTAATATATCGTACATTCTCTAAGTCTATAGCTCCATCTGTAGTATTTGTTCCTGTTTGGAATGTTGCAATAGTGCAATCTGTGTCGTCTACACATCTTACAATTCTTTTAAATACTTCTTTTATGCTTGCAAAAGTGACACTATTTGTCGCACCTTGTGCACTCCCATTTAATGAAATCGTTTCAGTAATCTTTACAACTAGCGATGCTGGTGTTATTGTACTTGCCATTATTTATTTTCCTTTATATTCACCTTGCCACCTTCTTTGTACTTTTTAACTCTATCAAAAGCATTTACAATGCCTCCTGCATAGTACATTTCCATTTCTTGATTTGTTTCTTTCGCATATTTTTCAGCTTCTTTCATACCTTTATCTGTATATGCAAAATCTTTACTTCCTACTTTAGGCATCTTCTTCTCCTCTTTTTCTTGCGTCAAATATTGGTAAATCTCCTGTTTCATTGATGTATTGCAAAACAGGAAGAGTTTGTTCTGTCACAGAATCTTTCTTGATAACAAATTCCCCACCTTCTACTTCTATTGGGACACCACCATTGTCATGTGATGGGCCATGCACAGGTCCACCTATTTGGTATTTATTCTCCCATGTCTCAGCTATATCAGGAAGGTTTCTATGCATCCATTTTCTTTGTTCGTCTGATTTAAATGGCATATCTATTCTCCTACTAATTCCCAATTAAATAATCTTCTAGTACTAAGTTTTTCTAAATTAAAAATTCGGCTACTTGCCCATACTGACTCCCATGTATCTCCACTATCTTCCCAGTCATATTCAAGACCTGCAGCATCAACTGCTTCTCCAATATGTGGATTGTCGTCATTTTGATTGTATGAATATAATGTGCCTTTTTTTATTAATCCCATAACTTCTCCTTTAAATTTTTAGTAGATTCGAGGGCTACCTTTTATTGATAGCCCCCATAGTTCTACAAAACTATTTAGACATCATTAGAGTCGTCAAGTTCTATGTATTCAACGATGAATCTAAGAACACCTGTGTTGGCAGTAAAATTGCCTCCACTTGAAGTAGCAGTAAAGTGAACATTAGTATCAGCTGCTCTATACGAGGCTGCTAAAGCTCCCATTATTGCTGTGCCACCCAATCCTGCTGTTAAAACATCATCAGTAGATGTTCCAATTCCAGCTGCAACTGTTGTGGATGAGGCTTCAAGACAATCAGCATCAAGAGTACCTGTAAATTGCGTACCTGCTGCTGCTGTTCCTGCGCTTACACCTACATTACCACTTGCTTGTGCAAGAGCTTCAACAACAATACAAGTTAATCTTGTAATTATTGAACCTGCTGGCACAGTTATTGCACCTGATGCTATTGTGGTAGCTGCGTCTCCATGACGAACAATTTTAGATTTAACTTTTATAAGATTATTCTCTTTAGCTAAAACTAATGAATTGCTATTCGCATTGATTATATCACTTCTCATTATTCATAACCCCCTTATTCTACGTTATACAGCATGTGAGTCTCAGGAAGAGATACTTCAAGGCCTGCTTCTGTGAGAATTAGGTCTTTACGTAGGTCTTCATCAGCCTGCTGTACGTTAGTTGTTATAGAAGTGTCACGATTAATACCATTACCAACTAATGGTCTATACGCAACATGGTCAAGGTCTACTAGACACATGAATCCACCAGAGATTCCTCTAAATAGAGGTTCTTTAACAAGAGACATACTACCATGAACAGTTTCTATCTTCATGAGGTTATGACCAAACGCTCCTTTAATGTCTTGAATATTAACACTAAAAGCGTTAGATGTAGTATCTGAGCCAGAACCTGTTGTCTCACCAAGAACAGAATTGTTTTTGATGAATCCACCTAGCTTGTTAAAGAATGTGATATTAGAAAGACTAGCTAGAGCTAGTTTATTTCCACTACCACCCCTTGCAGGGTCAAAGAGAACTTCAAAGTCAGATAGTATTCTATCATAACTAAGCTCACTTGTAGCAGAAGTTCTAAAGTATGCTTCGCCACTATTGTATGATAAAGGACTATCATCATGAACAGCATTAGCAAATGAATTTTCAATAATGTGGCCTACTATACCTTCTGTGTAATTAACACCACCTTGAGTATTTCTTTGCCCAAAAAGCATTGCTCTTTCTATGTCTACTTTATGTTCTCTTAATTTAAGATTCCATAATCTCTGCCATTCGTTAGCATAACCACGATAACGAGTAGCAATAGATGTATTAGTCATTTCTGCAGCTGTCTTAAAGATTTGGGTATACCCATAATCATTATCTAGTGTTTCTGACCATACATCTGGAGAACCAGAACCTTCTTGAAAAGATGTTCCAATAACTTGACATTGAATGTTTGTGCTTGAACCATCTATATCGGCAGTTCCTGTTTCATTTACCCATTTAAATGTTGCAGTTCTGCCATCTGATGCTACGCTTTCTACTCTTGCTGTGCAATGTTGAGGTACATTATTTGAGCCAATTTCACCTACAGATACTACCATGCCTTTAATAAGCCATGTTACACCTGTTGAACCAGCTGATGCAGTTGCGAGTGTTACAGTATTTGTAGCACCCTCAGTTATAGTACCTACATTTGTTTGTAAGTAGAAAGACCTGTCTGTCCACGAAACCTTAGTTCTGTCTTCAAGGAATCGAAACACAGGGTCGTCTGTTGGTACTTTAGCTACTTTAGATAGATATGTAAAAAAAGGAGACTCTTCAGGGGCAAGGTCTGCCACCCTATCACTAAAATTATAGAGTCTTCTCGTATCTAAATTAGCACTATCAACAGTATTTCCACCGACCTGTGGAGATTGATTTGCGTATAAAACGCCTGAGTTGATTGCCATTTTTTTACTTCCTTATTTTTTGTTTAGAGTACGTTTGACCTACTACCAGCACCAACTATACCATCCCACATTGCATCTGATTCACTCTTGTTAATAGGTTGCTCACCATTTAGCCTACCTGCTTGAGTAGGTGTTTGTTGAGTATTCCTAATTTGGTCAAGAGGACTTGATGCTATAGGTGCATTCATTGTTTGCTGGCTATCAGTACCTTCAAGCGTTTGCCACATTTTAATAACATTATCAATCCCATATTCAGCAGGATTCATAGAGGCAAACTTAATAAAACTATCTTGCTGTTCAGGAGTCATCCCTCTATTAGCAAGCTCTTGTCGTATTTGAGTTTCGCCATTTTGTTGTCTAACACTTTGCATTACAGGGGCAACTTGTTGTTGAACACCTTGTGCAATAGCTTGTTGTAGCTCTTGCTGTCTGTACTGATATGATTTAGATGATGGGTCATTGTAGGCTTCCCATGGGTCAAATTCATCTGGCTTTAAAGGTTCCATTTTTGGTTGACCATCGACCTTATCTTTTATAGCTTCAACTATATCAGGTCGTGATTCCAGCAGTTCACCTATTTTTGCATACTTTCCTAGCCTTTGGTTTTCCTCATAAAGTTTGTCCTTTTCTGATTGAAAATATTTAGCTTGTGACTCCCAATCAGGTGAAGAACTCTCTTGAGTATTTGTACCTTCATCTTGCCCTACATCTTCTCCAGTTTCACCAACAGTATTGTGATGTCTAGTATCTAATGCGTCATTCATTGCTTTCTCCTTTCGCTATTCCTTAGAACTTTTATTTTGAGTTTGACCACGCATACGTAATCTCTCTGTTTCAAGGTTAACAGCATTGTCTAATTTACCCAAGGTTCTACTTGTTTTACCTCTTTCATCAAGTTCAATTTCCTTAAGCTTACCTTTAAATTTCTCAACTTCGGTACGCTTGCGTGAAGAAACTGATTCTCTGTGTGCAGTTTGCAAGTCTCCTTGGACTTTTTTGAGTTGTTGTTCATATTGTTGAATTTGTGCTTGTAGTTGAGCAATGGTATCATTTCTCTGAAGCACTCCTTCTTTATCAAATATTTCTGTTTTCTTTAATGCTTCCACTCTATCAATGAGGCCTGCTTTATATGCTTCCATATATACTTGCCATTCGCCCCATTTATTAGAAGGCATTGTAGAACTACCTATAACTCGTATATCGAATTGTCCTAAAGATATATCATTTTCAATAGTTATTAGTTCATTTGACTTATCGTCGTATATTCTTTTATTAATAGTATATTCACTTAAATCATTATTTGCTTGAACAATTCTAAATGTTTTTTGGAATGTATAGTGAGACTTTGAAAGATTATAGACTACTCTTCCCAATCTCTTTAGACTTCCTTCAATATCACGTAGTTTTGATTTACTACGTCTTGCTCCAAAATCTTCCATCATCATTGTTGCAGAATATGTATCAGGAGCAGACTCAGGATTTCCCTGTTGCATTTCAAATATACCCATATTTAAATCTATGTAATGCTCTATCATTTGTGGTAATTGCAATATTGAGGTTGCTAGAGATACAGGCGCAGGAAAATGTGGCTCGCCAAAAGATGCGTCATACTCTAATACAGCATTTGGATTTGCCCAATCTCTTTCTAGTTCTTCTAAATCTTGCACACTTCCTTGTGGTACAAGAAGTTTTAGTCCTGATGATGCTTGTGCATGTGATGTTATTAGAGATATAACTTTATTTAAAAATCTTTGAAAATCTTTATTTTTTCTTACATCACTCATTGGATAAGGAGTATTTGTCCATATATTAGGAACTGGAACTATAGGATATATATCTGTGTCTAGTATTCTCTCATATAACATTACTTGCCCAAGAGAACACATGAGTTTAATTCTTGTTTGCATTACTTGTACTACATCCATTTCTCCTAATTCAATAGATGATTTAAAAGCATTGTCTTGCATTAATAATTGAAATCTTTTCTCGTCAAATATTTGCTCTTGACCATTCTTTAGATTTACAACACGATAGTATGGAACTTTTACTTTTCTAAAGCATTCAAGTAGTCTATACTTTTCATTCCCCTCGCTTGTATCTTTATCTTTAACGTAATCAGGTGTAAAAGTTGGGTATCTCTGTTTCATTTGAGAATCTGGATAATCTTCATCGCTATATGAAACCATTTCTATATCTTCTAGTATACCTTGCTCAACAAGTTGTGGATATAGGTCTATTACTTGTCTTTTAGATAATATAGTAGATAACATCATTCCAGATGCATCATCGAACCATCTACTTCTTGAGTTAGGGTCTACTACAACTCTAAATGGGTCGACATACGTAAATTTGACATCTCCACGACCATAATCAGATTCTTGGTCTACATATGTATAAAAGTAACCTAAGCCTGTTACTGCATAGTCATGTATAGTTTGTTTGAATACTTCATCTCCATCAGATATATCCCAAACATATTCAAGTATTGTTCTCCAAACTTGTGCAAGTTTATTGTCAGAGTCCTCTCTACCTACAGCAGAAAATTTAGGTGGTTTTGAAGTAATAATAGCTTTAAACTGCTCAATAGCAGAATATAGCCTATCCATTGGCATATTTGATTGATTTCTTTCAGCCAAATCACTTGCTTCTCTTTCTGAGAAATGATTACCTAAATAAAAGTCAATATCTTCTCTGGCTTGAGTATCCCACTCTTTTCTAGCATCAAACCATTTTTCCCACAATTCTCTTGCTTCTTTTACCTGTTTATCTTCTTTAATCATAGCTAATAATATAACATAAAATTATTGACAATTCCAAATCACTGCCTAACACCAGTCATCCAGTTGTAAATCTTCTTAGGTTTATACCAATTCCCTTCCCTGTCTTTTTCTTGTTTCTTCTCCCCAGCTTTCTTGTTTCCTTTAGCAAATTGTGTCGATAGCCAAAAAGCATCAATAATATCATCATGTGAGCCTTTAGGAAAATCTATAAGCTCTCCAATAAACTCATGTTGTGTTCTTTTTAAATGTACAGCTCCAGCCTTAAACATTGGTTGAAGACCTTCAAATAGCCTATCTTTCTTCTTTTGGTTACCATAACCTTTAATACCTTGCTCTATTCCAGGTAGGAAGATTCCCTGTTCTTTACTTTGTCTTTGCACATAGTTACGTAGCATTTCTTGGTATGATATAGTTTCTATATTTATTCTTCTGATTGGGCTGTATCGTTTAGCGATTTTAAATATCTCATCAGCACATTCCATTGGTAAGACCCTTTTTCTCCAATATTCAAGCACATAGAAATCATTACTTGAAGTGACACCAGCAACCATAATAACACTATAATCATTCCTAGCCCCAAGAGTCGAAGCAGGGTCAACACCGATGTAAATATTGATATACTCTTGAGAGCCATCTTCGAATTTGATATACCACGAGTTAGCTTGTTCGTCAAATCTTGCGTGACCTTTGTAAAGATTGTCATTTATATCCTCCTCTGCAAATACTTGGTCTTCAGGCGACTTAGCTTGATTCATATATTCTTGATAGAATTTACTTGGTGTGCCTGAATCTATATAAAATTGTTTTCTTTCTTCCAATTTTTTCATTGGCCATCTACTCGGCCACAATGGAGTACCATTATCAAGTATTGCTTTATGAGTAATTAAATCCCAAGAAAACTCTTCGCCATTATTTGTAGCCATTTGATGATTTCGAACCAACTCATTAAGGAAACTATCATAATGGACGATAGTACCATTACACCAAAGGAATCCTCCTTTGTCGAAATCTATCGCAGGATAGACAGCTGCTGTTACCCAATCCTTAATTTGTTTCCTCGCCTCTGGCGTCTTAGTATTTAGCTCGGATTCGAAATCGTCCAATATGATGCCTGTATATCTTGTCGATAACTGCTTTTTACCTCTCAGTCTTTGAGCAGTACCCTTTGCAATCATCCTACAGCCATTCTTCATTGTGAACTCATTCTTCGTCCACTTATCACCTTCTAGGTCTCCGAAGTAGTAATGGATTGCTGGATTTTCATAAATGTGGTTTTGAATCCACGCCAAGTTGTCCACAGCTTGGTCCTGAGCTTCCCCCACCCAGCATATAAACTCAGGGCGTTCCTTGGTAGCGAATACAAACCTATGAAGAACTGCACACGCTGCAAGGGTGGACTTAGCATGGTCACGAGGTAGCACGAGAGCAAGTTGGTTGATACTTCTATCAACTAGGAGTTTGCCAACCTCTATGTGAAATGGTGGGGTAGCTGATGCTAAGAAATCTTGTGGAGAGAATAATTTGCCAAATGCAATAAGGTCCTTAAACGCAAGCTCAAGAACCTCTTCGTTTTTGGACACATTGCCATTTAAGTTAAGATTCGCCAATATTAATTATTTTCGCTTTGCTCAATCAATGAATCTATAATTGTGTGCCCATTCTCTTTAGGAGTATCTATATATCTCCATTCTTTTTTTCCAGTTTCTGGATTAACAGTAGGAACCTTGCCTTCCATTTGATATACAATCTCCTCTAAACCTAATGCTTGTGGCAATGCATCTAGCAAAGTATAATAAAGCACATCTGATGTTGGGTTTTGAACATTAGTAGTGTCGCCTCTTTGAACATTTAATGCTCTATTCATTGGATAATATCCAGGACCCATTAGCATTCCAGATAACATATTTTTTATTGTCCATCCTTCTTTTTGAGGCATATTTATTTTACCCCCACCTTCATATTTCTTTTTCATTAACTTCTCCTTAATTCAAAATGCACTAAATCTTTAAATTTTGTTTCTTTTACGTTTGTATCATCGTCCCAATCACCACCCCAGCGAATAGGGATTCCCATCTTATAAGCAATACCTTTAACAAAGCCTGCGAAATAATAGAATCTATCGGTGTCGTCCCAATCAATAGGGTAAGGGGCACAGTCAAGAGCAGTGCTTGGGGAGGAGTTGTGTTTCCCATTTGGATATTTTACTTGCGATTTACCTTCGTCAAAGTACTTGTTTTGTGTAGCCTCGTCTCGGTGCCCCTCTATGATAGTGCAATCAAAGAACTTTACAACCTCTTGAAAGAGTTCTTGTAAGTCTTCATCGCATGTTTCTAATCTTTTTGTTGATGTTCTTCCAAATTTTGCCATAATTATTTACCTCTGCCCTCTTCCCTTCTTTCTCGCATTGTTTTCATATTTACAATTTTGTCTAATATAGTTTCAAGTGCGACATTATCTTCAGGGTACTCAGATATTCCACCCTCAGAAAGGAGTTTCAAAATATCTTGTACGTCAGTCTGTCCAAAACTTTTACCAGTAAGTTCAGGTCTTCCTTTTTTATCAGCAAATATTTGTTTAGTGGGGGCATACGAAGGGTCACCTTTATCGACCATCGACAATGCATCGGTAACCATAGCAACTAATTTTAATTGGTCTGTCACGCCTTCATACCGAGGATTTTTGCCAGAGGTATAGTCATAACTTACAGGACCTTGTCTTGAAACAGAGTATTCATCAATTCTCTCACCTTCTTTATCGATACGATTTATAATATCTCCAATCTCTTCAAAGTGTTCCCCTCTTATATATTCTGGCCCACCATAATAACGATTTTC
>VTLG01009856.1_pt1 | contig 17473 bp, 31 predicted proteins | sample 4694571 | NCBI WGS metagenome assembly VTLG01 (sample SAMN12604809, study PRJNA352737) | marine metagenome | biome: ENVO:00000447; feature: ENVO:00000209|ENVO:00000569|ENVO:01000036; material: ENVO:00002151; isolation source: viral sequences binned using virsorter ...
AAAGTGGGCAGAGGATACATTGTCTTTTCTTGTAAAGCAAGAATGGTTTGATGCAGAGAAATCTTCTGCACCTGAACTGATTGCAGAGATCGCTGAACATTTGAAAGAAGAAGGAGAATAAAGATGACTATGAAAAGCTATCGCATAATTTTTTTTGAAGAAGTGGATGCTAAGAGTGAGAAAGAAGTTGAGGAGTACATTCAGAAGGTTCTTCTTCAGGAGCTATCGTCTCACGACTTCGCAGTGGAATGTATAGATGAACCGAAAGCAGACACTCCGTCCGTTGGTCGAGATCAATTGAAATTTGGAGAATGAAATGAAACAGAATACTGTGCGTGGTACTGTTGGTTTTGTAGACTTGCGACCAGAGTGTGAGTGTGGTGACAAAGCAGTTGTAGCAGTACACTATGGTCGTGAATATTTGTGTGCAGAATGTTATTATAACAATGAAATTAAGAAGACTACATGAGGAAAAACATTATGTTAGATCGTGAAGATTTTTATACTGAATATTCACCCGTAGTAAATACACAAATGTATCCTAACTATGAACGTGAAGGTAGGATCACAGCACAATTCTTATTTTCCAGACAAGAACTTTTCAAGTGGTTCGAGAATAACTATGAGCAAGTACCTCACGATAGTCAAAGATATACTTGGTCGTACATGGATGACGATACAATTATTAATGGTATGAGATTAGTAGATGTTCATGCATATTTCATTAGTCGTAGAAAATGGAAGGGTGAACGTGGTTCAATTCACTATATAGACATGGATCGTGGAGAGGATGATGAAGAAATCTAGTAGACGTGAACATGAGTATAATCCTACAAACGTAGATGAATTAAGAGATAAACTCTATCGTAAAAATAGAGCAAGACATAAAGCAAAGTTACGCAGACTACAGCGTATTCGCAAAGCCAAAACCAGAGAGGGAGATAACAGGCAGTGATAGAATTGACATACCAAGCAGTGTATATACTGCTACGAATAATGTTCTCATATGATGAGGCATTTCAGGATGCACGTTTTAACATTGATGATTTTAAGAATGTTTATTGTTTATCTGCAAATGTATATCACGAAGCAAGAGGTGAAACACAGAGAGAACAACAGGCAGTGAGCCAAGTTGTACTCAATCGTGTTGTTGACTCACGTTGGCCGAATAATGTGTGTGATGTTATTACACAGGCCAATCAATTTAGTTGGTATGCAGATGATATGAGCAACGACATTCATGACGTGACCGCATGGACAGATAATGTTAATGCTGTGCTGTCCGTGTACACAGGCATATCTGAGGATATAGTTCAAGGTGCTACGCATTATTATGCTCATAAGATAATAGATAAACCAGCATGGGCAGAGGGTATGACTGTGACCATTAGATTAGATGGACATACCTATCTTAAATAATGTAGATTGTAATTGTTTAGTATGAGAATGTGTGGTATAGTAGAAACATAAACTATTTAAGGAGACTAAAATGTTAGAAACATTACCCGTATCGTTGAGTTGGAACCCTGTTCTTGAACCTATCATTCATAATGGGCAACCATTACCAAAAGCAATAGGGCAGAAGGTTGTACGTGATGACACTAACGAGGTGTTAGGTATCGTTGGTGGTAAGTACAGTCCTAAACCTTATTCTTTACTATGGAACTCTCTCATTGAGGGATTACATAAATCAGACCTTGATTTATCAAACGCTACAGTAAAATTTAATAGCATGAATAATGGTGGAGCTATGTCGGCTCTCATTACACTACCTAAGTATAATTTTAAGCGCATAGTAGGTGAGTCAACTGCCATTACTCTAAAGGTATATAACAGCGTAAATGGTTCATTAAAATATGAAGTGGTTGCTGGAAATATGATAATTTTCTGTAAGAATTTACAAGCAAGTCTTCAGGATACAATTTCTTATACGGCAATGCATACTGTTGGTACTGACCCTGCTAAGATTGGACAGGTTGTATCCACGTGGCCTACCTTATTAGAACATGATGCATATTTATTTAAGTACATGCGTGAAGTACATGTACCACGATCAAAGGTGCAAACTTTTCTTGAGAAAAACCTTTGTATTACAACGACTAAGAGTGGAGTTAAAGTAAATCAAAAGTGGTTGAATAAAATGTTGTCACTATATGATGAATACAGAAGAAGGCTTGGCGAAACCGCTTATGCATTCTATAATATGATGACGCATTACGGAACACACGTGGACACAGACAGCCTACGGGGGGCTGACTTAGGGACACGTGCATTGCGACAAGAGAGAGAGGTACAGAGGGCTGTGCGATCCCCTGTATTTAAGAACCTCATAAATTATGAAGAGTTCGAGCAACGGCACGTTGCGTAATCTCTTGTCGTAATAAGAATGACAGGTGCGAAGGTTTGTTCTCCCCTTTGTGCCTGTCATTCATTATGATATTATGTTCAGTATTGTTGGGGCGTAGCCAAGTGGTAAGGCACCAGTTTTTGATACTGGCATTCGCAGGTTCGAATCCTGCCGCCCCATCCATATAAGTATTTATATAAGGAGAAACTAAATGGTTAAAGAAAAGTTTTATAATTTATTACAGGAGCTAGTGCATTGTGAAGTAATGGAGATATTGAAGGATCAAGTACACGATCTGAACAGATTAAATAGTGTAGAAAAACATTTAGATAATTGTGAGAAAAGATTAGGTGAAGTGGAACGTAGATATGCTATGTTAGCAAGATCAATATTAAATGATGGAAAATAACTATGAATATATTTTATCTACATAACAATCCATCTACGTGTGCATCCATGCACTGTGACAAACACGTAGTCAAAATGATTTTAGAGAGCGCACAAATGTTATCAACAGCGCACAGAATTACTGATGGGAATGACTATGCTGACGAGCAGGGGCTATACAAAACAGCACACAAAAACCATCCCTCTACTCTATGGGCTAGGCAAAGTAAATGGAATTATATGTGGTTGTTTGATTTGTTTCGGTTCTTATGCGCTGAATACACAACACGATATGGTAAGTACCATGCAAGTGAACGACTGCTATCTGCCCTTAGTAAAATACCATCAAACATTGATCCATTAGCAAAGCTAACTCCTGTACCACAATGTATGCCAGAACAATACAAAATGCTGAATGCTATGGATGCATATCGAAACTATTATAAAGGAGAGAAATCATACTTTGCAAAGTGGAACAGAGGTACTCCGGCACCAGAATGGTGGGCAGCATGAACCAATTAGGTATGGCTATGTTATTCTTTATGTTATTAGCTATGTTATTTTATCTATCAATATTAGGTGCAACTCCAGAAAGTTGTACGAGTTTATGGACAGGGTGTTGGTAATGCCTAGAGATAAAGTTACTCCATCACAAGGACTCAGTTGGTATCTAAAATGGGCAGGAACATTTTGTATTTTATTTGGTGCAGTCTGCACAGCATTTAATATAGTACCACTTAATCTAATGTTATCTACATTAGGCGGTGTACTGTGGTTTATAGTAGGCATACTTTGGTGGGATAAATCACTGATTTTGTTGAACCTTTGTGTAGGTTCTATTTACTTTGTTGGATTAGTAAGACACTATTTAGAAATATTAATTATAAAACTCTTTGGATAGGAAAATAAAATGTTAGATGACCTTGTAGATATACCCGAATTTCTTATACGCCAAAAGCATAGAGGGCGGCCACGCAAAGTTCCTCAAAGTGTGGTTGTAGATACAGAGAAACAATTAGCAGAGAAGTATGCAAGCTGGAGAGCTATTAAAGAAAAAAGCTATGGCACACATCACGATATGTATTTAACAAACGAGCTTCCTAGATTTGGTTGTGGATACAGATCCTTTTATGTGAAAGAGGGGCGCAAGTGGGCTAAGTTCACGAAACATTTAGGTGATCCTGCTGATACAACAGGCCGTATGAGAGGTCAGTTATCAATGGCACATTGGAATGCTATGAAAAAATTACATGAACAATACTTAAAAAGGAATGATCCTGATGCAGTTGCAAAACGACAACGTAGAAAGCGTCATAAAACTATATCAAACTACGCCTGAATTTAAAGTTAAAATCAGTAGCGATAAAACTCGTAAGCAATATAGCTATCAGCTATCTCGTCTATGTTCTTTGCAAGGAGTAAAAGATTTACCCTTGCCAGAACTAACTGTGGCAAAATGTCAAGAAATTTATTGGCAACTTCTTGAAAGTGCAGACGGAGATGGTATTCGCTTTGCTAATTATACTTTGCAAGTTGTTACAAGAGCATGGAATGTTCTTATGAAATATGATTTGCTTGCCAAAAATCCGTGGCGTTTTGTAGAGAGAGCAAGAGTGGCTCCTCGTAATACTGTCTGGACACCTGAAGATTTTAAAACATTTTTATCTACTGCATTTAGTGTACCTAAATGGAGAAACATTGGCCTGTTGGTACGGATTAATGTAGAATTAGGACAACGCATAGAGGACATTAGATTATCTACATGGAAAAATTATAATCTATCGGAACAATTATATATGAGAGAGGTCATTGAAAAAACTAAAGAAAGAATACCGGGCATTCCTATGTCAGATGATTTAACACAGATGCTAAGTGAACAAAAAAGTACCTATGATTTTCAGGAATGGGTAGTGCCTCATCCGTATAAACTTATTCCTTATACTGAGAATAATATCTCTCGTATATTTCAAGCTATAAGAATAAAGGCAGGATTGTCTTCGCACTTGCAATTACGTGACGTTAGACGTACAGTGCTTACTGATCTGGCAAATTGCGGAGCTACTGATACAGAGATCATGTCCTATTCGGGACACAAACATAGAGAAAGTCTTGGGCCGTATGTAAGAATTAGCACTGAGCAAGCCCGTAATGCCGCAGCAAAAAGAAACTTTGATCCATCTTTATTTTATAAGGAACCCGAATGAATATCTCAGATGTAATTTTAAATTTAGATTTAAAAATTGGAGAACAACATAGAGGAGATTGTCCTGCGTGTGCAGGGCATAACACCTTTACCGTCACACGAACATTAGAAGGCACGTTATTTAATTGTTATAAGGCAGGATGTCGCCTTGCAGGGCGTAGAACAACAAGCATACGTGTGAATGATCTGCAAGTAGCTGAGAATCAAGAAGACACAGGTCCGTTTAGTTTACCTCCACACGTAGTCATTGGTCGCTCTGAAATTACAGAATGGATTAACAAACATGACTATCCGTTTGCTAATGTTGAACTTTATTATGATCTATTAGACAATCGTATTGTATTTCCTGTTCGTCATGATGGAGTTATTGTAGATGCAACAGGTCGAGCAACAGATCAGCGACAACCTAAGTGGAAAAGATATGGCTCCTCCGGCTACGCTTATGTCTCCGGTGAAGGAGAGATTGCCGTTGTCGTAGAGGATGCTATCTCAGCAGCCGTAGCAGGGGCAACAGACGCCAGTTGTACAGGCGTGGCTCTATTGGGTACATCTTTACTATCGAGCCATGTGGAGCAGCTACAGGGCTATACAGGGGCTATTGTAGCCCTTGATCCTGATGCTGGTAAAAAGACACTACAATTTACACAGGAACTACGAGGGCAACTATCGCATAATAGGATATTTGCAGCGAGACTAGAAGATGATTTGAAATATAGACGCAAACGTGATATGGTACTGATAAAGGAAAAAATTGGAGAGTTGATTGAACAGAAATAATTATGGAGATACAACATGGAGTTAGCACTACTACGCACCTTAACAGATCGAGACTTTTATAAGGCTAATAGAAACCTAGTTAAAGAAAAGATATTCCGCAGCAAAGAAACCCGTTCTATTAAATCTATAATAGATAAAGCTATGCTGGAATATGAAAAAGAGATAGGTCCGTCTGATGTAGAGGCATTATTCTGGGCTGCGAATGGAACACTTACCACAGCACAACGAGAAGTATATCGTAGTCTGTTTAATAAACTAGCAAATTGTACTCCACTTAATGAAGACGTAGCACAAGATGTACTAAGAGAACTCAATCGAGAAGATGCTGCCAATGAACTTATGGACATTGCATTTAAGATGTCGAATGGTGAAGTTACTTCTTTGCATAAGGTTTTAGAATTTATAGATCGTAGAGAAGAAGATTTCATGCCAGCTCTGAAAGTTTATTTTGAGAAGATGGATATTGATTCGTTACTTGAACAAAATAAAATGGACTTCAAATGGACATTTAATATTCCTTCTGTAGCACAGCTAGTGCCGGGGGTAAATGCTGGTCAAATAATCATAGGTGCAGCTAGACCAAACACAGGCAAGACCTCTAGCCATGCATATTTATGTGCTGGACCTAATGGTTTTGCAGCACAAGGTGCAAAAGTTATGGTACTTGTAAATGAAGAAATGCCTAACAGAGTATCAGCCAGATACTTAACTGCTGCCTGTAACATGAAGATTGGAGACATAGTTAAGAACAGACAGAAAGCTGAAGCATTATTTAATCCTATTAAGAACAACCTTAATATCACTGATGCAACTGGTTGGGATTTAGATAGATTTGAACGAGCTATTAAGGCTTATGAACCAGATATAGTTATCGCAGACATGGCCGATAAGTTTCTACCGGAAGGAAAATATACAGCGCATCATGAACAGTTGAAAGCTACTTACATTCGCTTTAGAATACTAGCAAAGCAATACAAGTGTGCTATCTTTGCAATGAGTCAGCTCTCAGCAGAGGCAGAGGGTAAAGTATTTGTGGACATGAGTATGCTTGAAGGCAGTCGTACAGGTAAAGCAAGTGAAGCTGATGTACTATTCTGTTTGACTAAGACACCTATGGTAGAAGGACAACAAGAAGAAGAAAGTCCTGAACGGCATTGGTTAATTGTAAAGAATAAATTAACAGGCAAACATGGTCGAGTTGTTACTATGTTTGATCCACTTACAGCTACATTCCAAGCATAGGAAACTATATATGAAACTTACAATAGATGTAGAAAATACTACAACTACAACTTCAACGGGAAAGCTTTTGCTTGATCCCTTTAGTCCTGAAAATAAATTAGTTTTAGTCTGTACAAAACAAGATGATGGAACAGAGTCTTCCTTTTGGTTAAATCATGATACGCATAGTACAGATAACGCTAAAGAATTATTACAGGCACAGTTAGATCAAGCTACAGTTCTCATTTGTCATAATGCACAGCATGAATTGATATGGTTGTGGGATACAGGCTTTGAGTATAATGGTTCTGTCTTTGATACCATGCTTGTTGAATATTTATTTCAACGAGGACAAAAGATTCCTTTGTCTTTAGAGGCAGTAGCTGAGAGGTGGGAATTGGATAATCAAAAAATGGGAACACTAAAAGAACAATTACGAAAGGGAATTTCTGTTGATCAAATTAATGGAGATGAACTAGAAACATATTGTTTAGCTGATGTTCGTGCCACACAGGAATTGGCTATGCAACTTCGTAGGAAAATGTTTTCTTCTGAGTATGCACCACTTCAAAATATCATTGAACTTACGAATACTTTATGTGTCTTATTAGCTAAGATATATTACAGAGGATTTTCTGTAGATAAAAAAGTTCTACTGAATGTAAAGGATCAATTTCAAACAGAGAGACAAGGGTTGTTTCTTTCATTAGAGAAACAAGTACATGAGTTAATGGGTGACACGCCTATAAATCTTTCTTCTCCAGAACAATTAAGCTCTATCATCTATAGTCGTAAGCCGATTGAAAAAGCTACATGGGCTTTGAACTTTTCAAAGTATATGAAGAAGGCCAACTTTGATGTGGCTGTAAAACAAAATTCCTCTATCGTATATAAAACTACAGCAATTTCTTGTAACGATTGTCAGGGAAAAGGGTTTAATTTATACATTAAGAAAGATGGTACGGTTGGAAAAGCCAAACGCATTTGTCGCACTTGTAATCATACAGGCATTGTTTATGTTCCTCAGAAAAAGATTGCAGGTCTAAAGTTTTCTGCTCCTGCTGCAAGCTGGATTGCAAATCATGGGTTCAGCACAAACAAATTAAGTTTAGAACTCTTAGAATCTATTGCTCGTAGGCGAGACATGACATCAGCTCAAGAATTTTTACATAACATAAGACGATTGTCTGCGCTTGATACTTATTTATCTTCTTTCGTAGATGGTATTGAAACGTACACTCGTTCAGATCAAAAGCTTCATGTTCGATTAGTACAACACCGCACCACTACGGGAAGACTTGCTTCGGACTCTCCTAATCTACAGAATATGCCAAGAGGTAACACGTTTCCTATCAAAAAAGTATTTCGTTCTCGTTGGCCTAATGGTAAAATCATAGAGGCTGACTTTGCTCAGTTAGAATTTCGAGCAGCAGCATTTTTAGGTAATGATTCTCTTGCCAAGAACGAAATAGAAACTGGCTTTGATGTACACAGTTATACGGCTGAAGTTATTACCAATGCCGGACAAGACACGACAAGGCAGGAAGCAAAGGCTCATACATTTGCTCCTCTCTTTGGTGCTACTGGCTATGGTAGAACACAAGCTGAAGCATCTTATTATAAACAATTTACAGAGAAGTATGAAGGAATTGCAAATTGGCATACAACTCTAGCAAATGAAGTAATGAGTACGGGCATGGTAACTACACCAACAGGTCGTCAGTTTTCGTTTCCAGACGCAAAGCGCAGACCGCATGGTGGGGTAACCTATTTTACAGCCATTAAGAATTACCCTGTTCAGTCCTTGTCCACCGATATTGTACAGCTTACTCTACTCTTGGTTGAAAACAATATGAGAAAGGAGAATCTACAAAGTGTAATTGTAAATAGTGTTCACGATAGTATTGTTATTGATACATATCCAAACGAAGAAACATTAGTTAGAACAGCAATTTCCAATGCAGAACAACAACTTAGACAAGTTTTCTTACAGAAATTTGAGGTAGATTTTGATGTTCCTCTTTCTTTAGATTGTAAGGTAGGAAATAATTGGATGGATGTAAGATAAACATTGACTATATCGTTCAAATGCATATAATGGGATAGGTTTTTATGAAAGGAGCCAATATGGACAATCAAATTGCAACAATTGATGCACAAAATTATGATCTCATGGCGGAAGTTATGGGTATCCCTCAAGAGGGAGCCGTGAGTACAAAATCAGGTGAGACACTTTGCCGTATGAGAATCTGGAACCAATCAATCATGGGTACAGTAGATCAGGACGGTAAAAAGAGAAAGATGGAAGTAGTTCCGGGAGGAACCTTTAGGTTTGATGATGGTTCAGGTAAATTTATTTACGCTGAGTCTATTTCCTTTAGACCTTTTCTTCAACGCTTTAGATTTTCACGCTGGCTACCCTATTCTAACCCTGATGCAAAGGGAAAGAAAGGTAGGTATGTAAAGTCTGTCTTCACAAATGACTACAAGTTATTTACTTCTTCTGATTTAATGGATGAAGATGGTGGCTTTAATTGTGGTCGGCCTTCTGGTTTTGTAAAAGATTGGAAAGCTTTGCCTGAAGCAACACGAAAACTTATTACTTCTGTGAAAAGAGTAAGAGCAATCTTTGGTACTGTGGTATTACATAAGCCATTGAATGAAGCAGGAGAAGCTGTTGATGCAGGAGATATTCCTGTTCCCGTTATATGGGAAATTGAAAATAACAATGCCTTTAAAATAATGGGTGAGGTACTACAGAAGTATCGAACAGCAGGGCGTTTGTTTCCTCAACACATGGTTGAAGTTTCAACTGAGGGTTCTCCAATGACTAATGGGAATATGCTATATATGCCTGTTCCTACAGTAGATTTAACAAAAGAACTTGAAATTAAACAGGATCAAGACAGCGAAACCCTGTCCACTTTTCAGACTTGGGTTACAAATTACAATAACTTTATCGTTGAATCTTATAAAAGAAAAGCTGATGCGGTATTTTCTTCTGATGAACAAGAAGTCCTTGATGCCTTTATTACTGTAGACGAGTAATCGGCATGGAACATCCTGTTGAGATGCTTGTTCATGCATACCTTGATAATGCAAGATCAGGCAAAGTAAAAATGTCTGACGAAACTATTCAAGGAATTGTAAAGCACGTGGAAGCAGCAGTTAGACGACAGTTTCAGCCTGAAGGCGAGAGAAAATTTCGTTTAAGAGCTAGTAATATTGGTAGGGCAACCTGTCAACTTTGGTTTTCTAAAAATAAACCAGAGGCTGCTGTTCCTCCGGCTTCACATTTTCTATTACGAATGATGATAGGCGATATAACTGAAGCTGTATTTAAGGGGTTACTTAAAGAAGCTGGTGCCACATTTGAGGAACCTGAAAGGGTTGAAACTGAAATTGGTGGTGAAGTAATTTCAGGAGAGTATGATTTAATTCTTGATAATAAAGTTGACGATATTAAATCGGCTTCTCCTTGGAGTTACAGAAATAAATGGCTTGACGGAAAACATATCGAAGAAAATGATAGCTTCGGTTATGTTGGTCAGCTAACTACCTATGCTAAAGCCAAGAACGTCCAGCCCGGAGGCTGGTGGGTAATTAATCATTCGTCAGGAGAATTTAAGTATATACCATATGTAAGTGATCCTGTTGAGGTGACTAAGCAGTTGGCTAAAACAGTAACCGATTTAGATAAGAATAAATTTTCTCGTTGCTTTAAGCCCATAAAAGAAAAGTTTCGTGGGATTGCAACAGGCAATTATATACTTGATACAGAGTGTAGGTTTTGTAATTTCAAGTATGCTTGTTGGGGAGAGCAATTGAGTGAAGAACCGTCAAGGGTAAGTAAGGCTAAAGATAAGCCTACTGTGTTTTATATTGACAAACAGAAAGGAACTACAGATGTCAAAACAGAGTGATGATTTAGGAGCCATGTCAGTACAGGATGGCTATGAAGATATGGCAACCGAAGAGTTGCAAAAATTAGTAGATGATTTATCTATTCAAATGAAAGCTGCAAAGCAAGCATTAAAAGATAAAAGACTTGCAGGAGTTAATGCAGCCGTAGAAGCAAGGCGTGAAGCTGATGCAGAATTAGCGGAGGAACTCAAGAAGCTTGGGTATCCAACGGCTGCGGCTGCTGGAATCCATTCCTTCTTACCAAGTGAAGCTTTGTCTACAACCTTACGCAACCTTTATAGGATTACTAATGTAAGACTGTAAGTTAATCTAACAGATTGGGGGTATGCTATGCCCCCTTTCTTTTTTAGGAGTTCTGTATGCAAGAAATTGAAATAACTTTAGACATGATTGATAAGGCTAGAGTAAAAGCTAAAGATATGGGTAGGTTAAATAATTCTATTCTGCAAGGCAGAGGCAGCGTTGCTGGCTTTATAGGTGAACAAATTGCTTTGCATTGTTTAGGTGGGACATGGGAAAATACATACGAGTATGATATTATATTACCGGATGGTAGCAAAGTAGATGTTAAGACAAAACAAACTTCGGTTACTCCGCTTCCTGAATATGACTGCAGTGTAGCAAACTTTAATACAAAACAAGAGTGTGATATGTATGCGTTTGTGCGTGTTAAGGGAGACTTAACTGTTGGTTGGTATTTAGGATCAGTAACTAAAGAGGAATATTTTAAGAAAGCAAGGTTCATGAAAAAAGGAGATATTGATCCTAGTAATAATTATAAAGTGAGAGCAGATTGTTATAACTTAACTATCAAAGAATTAGACTAATGCAATATAATAAAAGAGGGTTTCGCAAAGCTAGACAAAAGGGCTATCGTTCTCATTTAGAAGAGATCATTGCTAAACAAATTCATAAAGCTCAACATCAACTACGTTATGAAACCATAAAAATAAAGTGGATTGACTTTGCTGTCCGATCTTACACACCTGATTTTGTATTAGACAATGGTATAATCATTGAAGTTAAAGGTTTCTGGTCTACTGGTGATAGACGTAAGCATTTAGAAATTCACCAGCAGCATCCTAATTTAGATATTCGATTAGTGTTTGAAAATAGTAGTAGAAAAATTAGAAAGGGTTCAGCAACTTCTTATGCTAAATGGTGTGAGAAAAAAGATATAGTATATTGTGATAGAGTTATTCCACAAGATTGGCTTAAAGAAAAATTAATTTATATGCCACCTACCTTAACAGAAGCAACCTTAGAAAGTGAGGACAGAGTATGAGTATTCATAAACACTTAACACCAAATGATTTTATTCTTATCATTCGACCAATTCTTGTAGATACAACTGAGGAAGATTTAGAAGAAGAGAAAGAAGACACAGCACCTTTACAGCAGTGGACAGGTGAAGTACAAGTAGGAATTGTTGCTGATGAAAATAATACTTCTTTATCTGAAGAAGATTTTTCAAACATGGTTGCTTTATGTAATTGCACAGCAGCTTCTATTCCGGCAATGGAGGAGAATAATTTTTTACGAGAGATTGTTCAGATTTATGCACAGAAACATTTAATTGTTCCTGTACCAGAATCTCTTAAAACTTATAAAGATAACGTATTAACTTTAGCTACTAACACGAAAGGAAATGCATAATGTCTATTGCACAAAAAGTAACTGACGTAAAAAATGTACGGCATTCAGAGTTAGGAAGACTTGCTTTACAGGATATTACGTTAAAAGATACTGAACAATTCTTATTGCCAACTATGGAAGACATGGTTAATCACCCGAAACATTATAATAAACATGGCGTAGAATGTATTGACGCTATTCGAGCCACACTTACAGACGAAGAATTTCGTGGCTACTGTAAGGGCAACGTGTTAAAATACACATGGAGAGAACGGTACAAGAATGGCTTTGAAGATTTAGAAAAAGCTATGTGGTATTTAGAAAGATTAGTAAATGATATCAGGAAAAACCAAAGCTAGAATTTCTATAACTTTGGAGTTAGACCCAGAAGAATTTTTAATGCCTGTGGATGGTGATCCTACAGAGGAGCTTACTGATATGTTCGAAGAGTTAATACAACATTTAATGGGAACAACGCTTGTGAATTTAAAAATAAAATGTACGGGAGGACAAATAAATGAGTAAACAAATGAGTGACTATCAAAATATCATAGCAATTTCTCGCTATGCTAGATGGATGGAAGAAGATGGAAGGCGTGAAACATGGGAAGAAACAGTTGAGCGTTTATTAGGGTTTTATGTACAGTTTGTAAAAGAAAAACATAATGTTTCAATTAGACCAGAAACATATTCAGATTTATATACAGCTATAAGCACATTAAATGTAATGCCTAGCATGAGAGCCATGATGACTGCTGGCCCTGCACTAGAACGTAATCATATAGCTGCCTATAACTGTGCGTATCTTCCTGTAGATAGTCCAAGAGCCTTTGATGAATGTCTTTATATTCTTATGCACGGCACAGGTGTAGGGTTTAGTGTAGAGCGACAGTACACAAATGAGCTTCCTAAGATACCCGATCTCTTTGAGGAAAGCGAAACAACTATCATTGTTCAAGATAGTAAAGAAGGTTGGCATAGAAGTTACAAGGAACTCATTAACCTATTGTATGCTGGCATGGTTCCTCAATGGGATATGTCACGCATACGTCCAGCCGGAGCTAAGTTAAAGACCTTTGGTGGTAGGGCTAGTGGACCTGATCCATTGCATGATCTCTTTACCTTTACTGTAAATGCATTTAGAAAAGCTGCTGGTCGTAGACTTTCTAGTATTGAGTGTCATGATATAATCTGTAAGGTAGCTGATGTAGTTGTTGTAGGTGGTGTTCGTAGAAGTGCTTTGATTAGTCTTTCTAATCTATCGGATGACCGTATGCGTCATGCTAAATCCGGCTCATGGTGGGAGACAGAACCACAAAGAGCCTTGTCAAATAATAGTGTCTGCTATACAGAGAAGCCTGACATTGGTACATTTATGAGAGAATGGTTAGCCCTCTATGATAGTAAATCAGGAGAGCGTGGAATCTTTAATAGGCAATCGGCTCAAGCACAAGCTGCTAAGTATGAACGCAGAGATGCTAATACACAGTATGGCACTAACCCATGTAGTGAAATCATACTGCGACCAAAACAGTTTTGTAATCTATCAGAGGTTGTCGTTAGGGCTTCCGATACCATAGCAACCTTAGAAAAGAAAATAGAATTAGCTACTATTTTAGGTACAATTCAGTCTTGCTTTACTGATTTAAGAGGATTGAGCCGACAATGGACTAGAAATACAGAGGAAGAAAGATTACTTGGTGTATCTTTGACAGGCATAATGGACAACATGATGATGTCAAATAAAACTGAGGATAATCTCGCAGCGATTTTAGATAAGCTACGACTTCATGCGGTAGCTGTCAATAAAAAATGGGCTAAGAAACTTGATATAGAACCCTCTGCTGCTATTACTTGCGTTAAGCCATCCGGCACAGTTAGTCAGTTAGTAGATGCAGCAAGCGGTATTCATCCTCGACATAATAACTACTACATTCGTACTATTCGAGCCGATAAGAAAGATCCACTTACTCAGTTTCTCATTGACCAAGGCTTTCCACATGAAGATGCTTCAGAGAAACCAGATAGCACAACAGTATTTTCTTTTCCTATAGCTGCTCCTGAAGGCGCAATCACTCGAAGAGATATGACTGCTGTAGAACATCTTAAACTATGGAAAGTATATGCTGATCATTGGTGTGAACATAAACCATCTATCACGGTAAGTGTCAAAGAAAATGAATGGTTGCAGATTGCAAACTTTGTATATGAAAACTTTGACTCTATGTCAGGCATTAGTTTTCTACCCATGACAGAACATACATATAAACAAGCTCCGTACCAAGATGTATCAAAAGAACAATGGAACGAAGCTTTACTTTCTATGCCAAATGAAGTAGACTGGGAATCATTCGCAGCCTATGAAACAGAGGATACAACAACAGGAACACAAGAGTTTGCTTGCACAGCTAATAGTTGTGAGATTGTAGATTTTCCTACACCAATTTCGGCAGCACAATAATGAGGAGTAAACATATGCAGATCAAAGAAAGACATCCACCCCTACGAATACAAATGGAAAAAGGGTATCGTGCATTTCATACAGGACGAATTAGTAATCCTTATAAGATTGGTTCCTCCTTTTATAAAGAATGGGATCGAGGCTTTAATAAAGCATACTTTGAAAACTTGGATAAATTAAATGGTAAGTAAATTTGAACAGGAAGCATTAGATTTTGCCAAAAAAAAGGAAGGCATAAAGCCTTCCGTAAGTAGAAAAATAAAATTACATAATCGTATCCTCAAGGTAGGATACAGGGATATTGCTATTCAAGTAATCAAGCCTGACTTTTTAAAAGAAAATATTAGTTCAGGTGACTATGGGCAATATCTTCCTAAACAAAATCGTATCGAAATACAAGCACAGCAACAGCCTCTTGATGAAGTCAATACTATTTTACATGAAATCTTACACGTTATTATAAATGATATTGGGGAAACACAAAAAGGTGGTGTGTTATCGGATGACGAGATAGAAGAAAAATTTATTTACAATGCTGCGAACTATCTATCACAGGTATTACGAGATAACAAATGGTTGCTAGATTATTTACAAGAGCAATTCAAAGCTACTAAAAATTAAGTTCTATACTTTTTAGTTTTAGCAGCTATTCGTTTTGGCTGTTTAACAAACTGCTTACCCTTTTTTGTACCTTTGCGTTTTGCTTTAGTAGTTGCTGCGTATTCTTTAGCAGAGAGAGATTTAATAGCTTTCTCTGGAAGATAGCGTTCCCCAGTTTTGCCAGAAGGTTTACCCGACTTAGTTCTCCACTTTTGTTTTGTCCACTTGGAGAGCTTGGTCGGTTTCTTTTTGCCTGAGTAAGTTCCACCAGCATCTTTATAATACTTAACTGCTAACTGCATGGCTCTCGCTGAATGCTTGCCACCCATCTTTCGTTTAGCTCTAGCTTTTGCGGCTGCCCATTTCTTTGGGTCACGTTTAGTTGCAACACCCTTCTTTGCCATTAACACTTCCACCTTTTACGAGCTTGACGCAAACGGCTGTTAGGATTCTTAGCCGCCTTTGGAAACTTTTTCATTTGTCCAGCAGACCTAGCACAGTAACTCTTACGTCTTGCTGCTCTTGATTTACTAGGCTTAGATTCTGTTACAGCAGTCTTAAGTTTACTTCCGGGATTTTTTCTACGATATGCTGCTACTCCTTTAGCAGTCATACCTGCACCAGATTTGGTTGGGCGTTTATGCCCTCCTTTAATGGTTAAACCTTTCATGTTAGATTTTTTTCTAGCCATTATTTTTTATTCCATTTTTCTTTAGCTCTAATTGTCCACCTTTCAAATGTGTCCTTGTCAATGTCTTTGTCTACAAGAGTAGCTCCAGCCGGAAGGGAATTGTGTAAGGTCACAACCTCTCCGTCTTTAATCTCAACTATTGCAGGTCCACAAAATGCGTCCTTCACATAACTGGTCTGTTGTTTCTTAATCGCTCGAACTTCTTTCATGCACGCTGACAATGATTCCATAGGAATATACTGCGTAAGTTTGCTTTCTTGGTCATTCATATTCCCGAAAAGAAACATTACAATAATACTAATGACCTCCATTAGCTTCTCTCACTCTGTTTTTTAGCGTTTCAATATCCTCTAACATCTTTTCAATATCCTCCTGCGCCCTTTTAATATTGACAGTATTCGACATCATGCCTTCCATTTCGTCTTGGATGCTTTCGACTTGAGTGCTTAGAAATTCAATAAGCAAATCTTGCTGTTGGTCGGCAGGTAATGCTCCCATTTCTCCACGAGGCCATTTGATTCTGAACTCAGTATTCTGTGCTACTTCATTCACCTTAATAATCTCAATAGCATTTTGTAATCTATTAACCTCAGACTCCAAATCCTTTTGCATGATTTCTCTGGAAGTTTCCAATTGATTCAAGCGTTCTTGAATACCGAAGAAAGCCCATACACCAATACTTACTGCTACCACAATACTGATTAAATTTCGCATTGGCATAGATATAGCGGTGTTGTCAGATACCTTCATCTTGCGGCACTTGATCCAAAGTAAAAGCTAATAATTGCAGCTAGTGTGTGGAGATACATAGGCGCAAGGGGGATTCCCTGCACCTCAGTCCATATTACTTCTGATGTAGAGTTCCAGATAAACGGTATCGAGAATGCACCATCTTGTGTTTCAGATACCATAATCGGTACACCAAAGAACGGTGCAACAAACGGTACAGCTACAATAGCAATCACACATATCAAAGCGATTGTACGTCTTGTCCATGCAAAGTTCTTGTCCTTTAGGCCGTGATCTCTAGCCTTTTGAACTAGCTCTGCTTTTGCATTCATGGCTCGTAGTTTCATTTTCTCCTGTTCGGCACGGGCCTTGCCCATCTGCCCAAGCATAGTTGTTACGAAGCCTAGTATTGATCCACCTAATAGTGTTGTTACAAGTTCCATAATTATAATTTCCTTACTAAATTAATGAGAACAGTTAAATCTCGTAGGGCATTTT
>VTLG01013354.1_pt1 | contig 17471 bp, 15 predicted proteins | sample 4694571 | NCBI WGS metagenome assembly VTLG01 (sample SAMN12604809, study PRJNA352737) | marine metagenome | biome: ENVO:00000447; feature: ENVO:00000209|ENVO:00000569|ENVO:01000036; material: ENVO:00002151; isolation source: viral sequences binned using virsorter ...
GGAACTATGACAAGTCAGAATTTGACAAGATAGGGCCAGTTCTTGAAGATGATGATGCTCTTGAAGCATTATGGAAGAGACAGTATTCACTTACTGCGATCACTGCTCCAGACCAGTTCAAGTCATATGATGATCTTGAAAAGCGTTTGAAGTATGTTCTTGGCAAAAAGCCAGTCAATCGTTACATTCCTGATGAAGAGTTAGAGAGTGAAAGTGAGGGTCTTGATGTTGCAGAAAAAGTAGTTACTCAAGCAGTAGCAACTCCTGCAGCAACTACCACTGTTGATTCTGATGAAGATGATGCACTATCCTACTTTCAAAAGTTAGCAGATAGTTAATTAGTTAATCTTATATCATCTCCACGCACTAGGGTTTCACTCAAAAACTGAGTGGAACCTTTTTTATATCTCATTATTTCATCTAAATCATCAGTGACGATATTAAGATACTCTTGTTTTAAAATATATATTTCTCTTTTTTTATTATTTAAATTATCTTCATACTCAAAGTTTGTAACAGGAATCGCTACATCTGTTGCTCGTACATGTTGACCTAAACCATAATCATAATAAGAAACACTTTGTCCAACACCGACTTTTTCTCCGGATTGAATTATAACTGAACCATCAGTTGTTTTTACCTCTCTTGATTTATAATGATGAATACCTGAGTATAGTGTTGTTTCACTATCATATTTTTCCGTCACGTAGGTGTAAAAGTCTGCTTGTGACATTGGCCATTCACTTTGAACATTCACTACATTATTTGCCATAAGCACTAACCAATCTAAAGTTGAATCCCCGTAAACTTTCTCTGCAACATTATCTGGACGATCATCTCCCTCAACTATATACTTGTTAAAAAATGATGTATCTTGAAAAATATCAGTTCTTAACTTAGCTCTTTTAAATAAATTTTTTACAATACTATAATCACCTTCACTTCGTCCATCTTTTGTTCGATTGACATATAAAAAATCCGGTAGATTATTAAAATATGGATTAGCCATTAGAATCCAACTCCCGATTCTGCGAAGTAATCATCATTAAACAATGGTTCTAACTCTTGGAAAGATAAAGTCATCACATAAGTCACCATCGATCCCTCAAGTGATGGATCTTCATTCTCATATGTCATGTAAGATCCCTCTGGCATATAGTCAACTGCGATTTGAAGTAAAGCACATTCCTTTACCTTTGGTAGAAACATATGATTTTTATTACCTAACCCTCTTCCTCCTTTTTTAAATTCTAATTTATAAGTATTTGGAGTAACCATGAAAATTCCATTTTTGCTTTTTTGTACAGCACTTGATTGTTTAAATGCTTTGATTATTTTCATCACTTGTCTTATTTCTGATTCGTCCCTTGGACTCATTTTGAATCTAAAGTTAAATGTTCTAAGAGTAGGGCCTTTGAATAATAACTCTAAATTATTGTTAAATATTCGACCTTGAGTTCTCGCTATTAATTCATCTTTATCCATGCCTAAAGTTTTCGCAGAGAAAAATCCACCTATAGCCTCCTTCACTTCTCCTTTAAACTTTTTTGTGGATTCAAATGTTTTTTTTAATTCTTCATTAAAAGAAACTCCAGTTACTTTTTCACCCATTAAAGCAGAGGTAACATCATCTGCAAGAAGTGCTTGAACAGGATTGAGATTTCCATCTCCAAAGTTTACCTTGTTCATATCTGATACACCATCAGGTATTGGAAGTGTTATGTGTCCTAATGTTCTCTTTCCAAACTCCATTCTTTTACGACTGTTGAAACTAAATTGATCTTTAAAAACATCCTTTTCAACATCAACTAATTCTGTCGTAGTACTGGGCACAGGAAAACTCATTATGGGAGTACTACTTATTGTCGGTAAGTCATTATATTTATTTGTCCATTCAGTGGTTTTTTTCTCCACCTTTGCCGGTCTTGTTCTTTTTCTTTTAGGAGCAAATTCAAGTATTGTGACTTTTAATTTATCTTGAACACTCTTTTCAATAAATGATGGATAGAATAAAGCACCATAACTATTTTTTCCACTTCTTCCAATTCCACCTTTGCTATTTTGTAACTCTTCTAAATCACTAAGGGGTTGAGATCCCAAACCATTTTCAACATCCTCTGCTGTGATTCCTGTTTTTTCTGTTAACTCTTCTGAAACAAATATTGATTCACTATCAGAATTTATTTTATCTTTTATTTGTTTTTCTGCATCCTTTTTTTGATTTTTTATCTGTGCCTCTACCTGAAGTCTAAAAGTGTCTTCACTAACAGCATTACCAATGTCTGCAGAAGCATTTAATTCTAGTTTTCCATTTACAACGGTGCCAATTTGAATCGAACTACCTCCGCTTGGACTGTCATGTTGAAATACTTCCACTCTATATTGATTTGGGCCAGGGGTTTCTGATATCTTTGTAAGTCTTGTTGAAGTGTAAATCTTTTTACTTTTTCCAAACAATCCACCATCTTTTTGTGAAATAAAGACTGCGCTTCTTTTCGATTCGTAACTAGATCCTATTGGATTTGTTTGGTTAGTTATTGTCATTATCGACCTTTTTAGTTATTTAGGAACTTGGCATAAGGAATTGCAAGTAAATCATCAAGTTCATTTGGTTGCACCACGTACAACTGACCAGCGAGTTCATTCCATGTATAGTTACGATACTTTTGCCAATGAAAATTAAGACCACGGAAACCCCAACCAAATATGTCAGTGCAGGCTATCAGCGGGTGTTGATCGTACGTAATGTTAGGAGTCTTTGGATTATAGACAAAGGTATAAAAGTTACCAACATCAGGCACTGGTGTAACAGTATCATTTAAAAGAGACATAATTTCTAACATCATATCTTCCTGATCATTTGTTGGATTGTTTATATTATTACCTTCGAGTCTGCTCATCGGATTCCGAGTTCTTTCTCTGTGACTACTTTAAATTCAATACGATGATCTTCACAAAATTCTTTTGCAGCTTTCCACTTTGCTTGATTGACTGCATAAGTGACACACTCAGTCAAGTATGATTTTGTTTTTCTCTTTGGTGTTTTGGGTGGTCTTGTTTGTTTAAATGGTTTAACCTCAACCATGTAAGTTTTGATCATATCATTCTTTTCTCTTACTTTTATTAAGTAGTCTGGATAGTATTTGTGAACTCGATTATCTTTTGGAGAAACATAAGGTATACTGAACTCCTCTGATGCCCATGATATAATACTATTATTCATATCACACCATTGACAAAACTTTCTTTCCCAACTACTACGACATATTATATGCTTTGTATTTCCCTGATACTTACTTGGATATATTGGAGTATACTTACTCTTAATACTCTCGCCCATAACTTGCCTACATAATATACAAGGTCAATCTATATTTATATATGGCTATTATCCCACCACAACGAAAATCGATATCGATGGTTAAGGCTCAACTCCTTAATCCAGCGACAACTTCGCATTTTCAGGTAAGCGTTTCTTTTTTAGAGAGTGCTTTTGCTAGATACAGAAGAGAGATAGGTTTAAATTTAGATCAAGGAAGATTAAATATATTATGTTCAGAAACAAATTTACCCGGATCAAGATTTGCAACCTCAGAAATAACAAATAACATTCCCGGAGTTAGAGAGAGACATGTGTATCGTCGTACTTATGACGATCAAATAAATTTAACTTTTTATTGTGATGCTGATCAATATCTACCAATTAGATTTTTTGAAGCATGGATGAATTACATAGCGAACACCACTAATGTAAATGATCCTAATACAAATGGATCAGCACAAAATGAGACATATACTTACAGAGTTAAACTCCCTAAAAAATATAATGGTAATTTGGAAATAACAAAGTTTGAAAAAAATCTTGACTCAAGAAGACAAACAAGACCACTTACATATAAATTTGTTAATTGTTTTCCACTTGCGATAAATTCAACTCCAGTTTCTTATGATACGTCAAACCTTCTTAAATGCACAGTCGGGATGGCTTACTCAAGATACTTCATCGAACAAAGACCTCTTGGTATCATTCCAAGATTTATAAACGCACTTTCATTTTAGGGTGCTATATAATATACTGAATAGAATATTATGCCATTACCAAAAATTGCAACGCCAAGTTATGAACTTGAATTACCCTCCACAGGAAAGACAATACAGTATAGACCTTTCTTAGTGAAGGAAGAAAAACTACTTGTTATTGCACTTGAAAGCGAAGATACAAAACAAATAACAAACGCTATTAAAGCTGTTATTAAATCTTGTGTTCTTACCAAAGGTGTAAAAGTTGAAGCACTTCCTACATTTGATATTGAATTTTTGTTTTTAAACATTCGTGGAAAATCTGTTGGTGAGAACATCGATTTAAAACTTGTTTGCCCAGATGATGAGAAAACTGAAGTGAGTGTAAGTATTAACTTAGATGATATCAAAGTGCAAAAGCTAGAGGGACACACTAAACAAATCAAACTTGATGATAATTTAATGATGGAACTTAAATATCCTTCACTTAATGAATTTATTAAAAACAATTTCGATCCAAATGATAAATCAAAAAATCCAATGGATCAATCCTTTGATTTGATTGGATCATGCATTGACAAAATTTATAATGAGGATGAAGTTTGGGTAGCTGATGATTGTTCAAAAAAAGAGATAAATGAATTTCTTGATTCAATGAACTCAAATCAGTTCAAAGAAGTTGAAAAATTCTTTGAAACAATGCCAAAGTTATCTCACACTGTGAAAGTATATAATCCAACTACAAAGGTTGAAAGTGATGTGGTGCTTGAGGGTTTAGCGTCTTTTTTCGTATAGCGATGGTGCACATGGATCTGGAGAACTACTTCAGATTAAACTTTGCCATGATGCAGTACCATAAATATAGTTTGACTGAGATTGAAAACATGATGCCTTGGGAACGAGATATCTACGTTGGACTATTGCAAGCACACCTTGAAGAAGAGAGATTAAAGGAGCAGCAAAGAAACGCAAATGGATGAAATGAATCCAGCATATGAGAATTTTCTCAATAATATGTCAAGACTTGGTGGAACTCCCAGAGAGACTACAAGGAGAGTTTCTGCATCAAAATTTTTGCAGAGAAAAAATAAACCAACGGTGGAGGGAAACGCAAGAAAAATAAATTTAATAACAAATATACTAAGAATTCAAAGGATAAATACTGGACTCATTTTATCTTCATTGTCCGGTGGATCTGCTAAAGGTATTGAACAAGACATCATTGACATCAAGGAAACTATGATGTCAATATTAGCGACACTTAGGGCACAAGAAAAATTTGAATATCAAAAATTTCTTGAACAGCAGAGAAGAATTGAAAATGCAAGAAGAAGACAAAGAGAATCTTTATTAGAAACGAGTTCCCGTGGAATGAATATTATTTCAAAAGGAGTTCAAAAAGTTTTAACACCTGTAACCAATTTATTTTCAAGTATCTTAGGTGGATTTGTTAATTTAATAGGTGGTAAAATATTACAACAATTGGTTGATTTCTTAACCAATCCCCTTGTATCAAGAATTATTATTGGATTTTTGTCTTTCGTTGAAAGATTTTTCCCAATAATTACAGCTGGAATAGGAGTGGGTGCGATTGGGTTGATCGCATTACTAGCAAGGATGGGAGTGCTTACACCTATTTTACTTAATGTTGCTCGTTTCTTAATAGGTATACCTACACTTGGATTACTTCCGAATCCCCTTCAAAGAACAAGTGTTGGAAGACTTGGAACATTTAGAGAGGCTCCTCTGGGAAAAAAAGCAACTAGATTTTTTACAAATAATAAAGCATTCAGAAGAGCAGCAAGGAGAATAAAATTCAATACGGGTGGTATAGTTCCCGGATCTGGAAATACTGATTCAGTTCCTGCAATGTTGACTCCCGGTGAGGTTGTTATAAGCAAACCTGCTGTTGAAAGATTTGGAGCAATTAATCTGTTAAATCTAAACAAGATCGCAGGATCATCAAATAAACCAAAGATAAAACGTGGAATAACATATGCAAATGAAGGTATGGAAGTGCCAGCAGTTCCTAATATTAGTGAATTATTTGGGGCAGTCATGGGGTCTTTTAAAAACATAGAGGATTCTGATTTAGGTAAAAAGTTATCAGACCCTGCAATACCCGAAACCTTAAAAACATTTGCAGAGAGTTTATCAATATCAGATGAACAGAAAATGAATTTAGGAAATAGTATAACAAAAACTGTTAGTGGTAATCTATTACGTAAAGTAAAAGAGTCTGATTTTACTCAAAAAATTATGTCAGATAATAATAAACCAAATAATGTGCCTAATCTACTTCCATTTAATAAGTTATCAGAAAAAATGAGTGAACTTGATATCAATGAAATTTTTGAATCTGTGTTAAACAAAGTAACCCCACAAAGCACCACCGATCAATCCAATGACGTATTTAATATACAATTAAATGCACCTAACGTAGATAAGTTAGAGACTCTCGGACTTATACCATGATTGTTACTTCTAAGTTATTACCTCGTAGATTAAATAATTCATCTCCCTCTCCACAGTCGGGGAAAAATTTAGTTACGATAAGAAATGGGTTGAAAGAAATTGATGGGTTGTTAAAAGAAAGACTTGTGTTTGCAAAAGTAAGAGAGGGTATATTAAAACAACAAGAAGAAAGGAGAAGAAGATTTGAAAGAGAAAAAATTATAGAAAGAAAAGATAAAGATAGTGATTATGATATAGGAAACCCATTACAAAGATCAACAAGACCTAAACCCGGAACGGGAGGAATCATAGGTGGCATAGCATCAACTCTCACTCGTATAATGGGTGTGGCAGCATTTGCTCGTATCGGATCATTATTAAAGGCTGGTAGACTAATAAAATTACTCCTTAACCCAAAGGTTGTTGTAATTGCGTCAACAATAACTATTCTTTCAAACGTAATTTCAAGAGTTAATGATGATATTTTTAAAAAGGTTAAACCACAAGATGCTGAAAAATTAAGAGGCGATAGCGTTAATAACACAATTAACGGATTCATTGAAAGTATGCAATATTTAGCGGCCGCGATGTTGGGTGCTGCTTCTATTGCAGCTATACAAAGACGTTTAGCAAATCGTAGAAATGCTGACGCTTTTGCAAGAGAGAGATCAATGCTCTACTCTTTTGGAGAAAAAGGAAAAGCAAAAGCTGATGCAGAAGCAGATATGAGGGCAGATAAAGCGAAAAGAAGAGACATAAGAAAAAGAGCATCTCAACAAATAAAGGTTGATGAAGAGATCGCTGAAACTGCCTCTCGTCAATCAAGAGTTGTAAGATCGACTCAAAGAGAAGTCGGGAGTCAAATAATCGCTCGTAAAGCAGGAGGTGCACCAACCTCAGTTATTGATAAAGGTCGTGGAATGACTGGAATCATGAAAAGAAATTCTTTTCTTATTGATCCCTCAGAGGGTTTTGATGTAAGATCTAAATTAACAAAAGATGGTGTTGAGACATTTTTCTTAGGTGATAGTAACATTAGATTGACTGAAATAGATGTGGGTGGACAAACACTTTTTGAGGCGAGAAAAACACCTGCATTGAGAAATAGAATTGCAAAAAAATTCGGTATCAAACCAAAAGATTTTGATTTTGATGAGGTATTTGACACGTTTGAAATAAGGAGTAATTTAGGTAGAAAAGCTGGTCAAGACGCTGGTATCGAGGCTTTACTTGATCAAATTAACATGAGAGATACGAAAGGTTTTTCTACCCGTCAACAAGCGGATATGGCAAAATTTCTTGATCAAACTATATTTGGTGATAAGATAACGAGAGCAAACGTAAGGGCACAACAAAAAGCAGCAAATGATTTTGCATCAAGGGCTGGCACAAGATTTAGAGGGTCTGGTGTTGTATCAAGGGGAAGAGTTGGTAGTAGACAATTTTTAAGACCTGATGGAACATCAACTGACGCTGCCTACAAGGCTGCTTTAAAAAGTATGAAAGAGGGAGGTAAAAAAGCAACATCAGAAGCAGTAACAGGAGTGGGATTGAGAGGGGGATTAAAAGGAATCAGAAAATTTATTGGAGAAAGTATAGGAGTCATACCAATTATTGGTGATATCGTGGGTATATTACTAGATATTTTTGTGTTTGGAGAACCAATTGGAAGAGCAGCGTTTATGGGAATAGGTAGTGCACTTCTTGGATTAATAGGTGGTCTACTTGGATCAATAGGTGGCCCACCGGGAATATTCGCTTTAGGTCTTCTTGGTAGTATCGGTGGTGATTTTCTTGGTGCTGCGTTTTATGATTTCTTATTCAAAACTGATTCTGGTGATGTAAATGTCGCTACTAAAACAGTGAAGGGTCTTGTTAAAACAGCAGGATTATTTACAGGTGGATTTGCAACTGATGGTATGTATAGACTTGGTGAGTTAGGGCCAGAATTTGTTTTTGACGCAGATACAACCGCTGCGATTGAGAAAAAAATTCCGGGATTATTGATGTCTCTTAACAGAGCAGATGCCAATGGGACAATAAATATTTTGAGGGACTATGCGTTTTATGAGTCAGAGGCAGGATCAGAAAAAATCATTCCACTACCATTTCCAATGATGACAGAATTATCTAATAAGAGACAAAAAATAGTTCTCTTGGATAATGGATCTGGTGGAGACAACAGAACTTTCTCACAACTTTATAGGAGAGGTTGATGGCAAATAGAAGAGGGTCTGGATTTAATAGACAAAAATTTCAAGACGCAACTATACAGAAAGCTATTATTGTTTCAAATTCAACAGGTAAAAAAGTTGACATGAGAGAATGTGTGAATATGGAATACTCTGAGAGCATCTATGATGATACGATAAGAGTTGGTTTTGAGGTATCTAATGTCGCTGGCACAATAGATGATAAGACTTTGTTAGAGGGTTTACCACTCGTTGGCACGGAGGACTTTGAGTTAACAATTATTGATGGTGATGGAAATAAAATCAATGTTAATTTAATAGTTAATAATGTCACCGTTGTAACAAAGGATAATCAAAAGGAAAATCTTTTATTATCATTAGTCTCTGAGGAGGTGATAAGGAATGAGAGTGAAGTAAATGCAGTTAGAATTAGACATGACGGCAAAATTTCAAATAGTATTAAAGATATTTTTAAAAATAATTTACAAACAGAGAAACAATTATTCGTAGAGACAACGAGTAACAATTTCAACTTTGTTGGAAATAAAAGAAAACCAATGTATATGATAAATTGGTTATCAAAAAAATCAATTCCAATGCAAAATGGAAAGCAGGGGGAGACTGCTGGATATTTGTTTTTTGAAACATCACTAGGTTATTATTATCAATCAATAGATACATTATTTGCACAAGACCAAAAAAAATCATATGGTTTTTTTGGGCAGGCTGACACTCCTGTTGGATATGATGGGAACATTATAAATCTTGAGGTCGATAATCGTTTTGAGGCAGAATCTAAATTAAGATCTGGAACATACAACACTAAACTTATTTTGTTTGATCCATTTAATTGTAAATATGATGAAATAAATGAGGGTGCAAAAAATGAGGGGACAACAAATGCTGGAATTGGACTTCCAATTATTAACAAAAAATTTAATAAAACACCAACAAGAACCACTTTCATGTTAAGAGATACTGGTGTTTTACCAACGGGTGATGTGGGAGAGCAATTAAAAAAAAATGATGAGGAAATTTTTGAAGTTGCAAAAATATTAAATCAAGCCATAAGAAGATATAGTCAGTTCAGTATTGGTGCGGTTCAAATTGATATTTTTGGTGATTTCTCTTTACACGCAGGAGACATTGTTTTTATCGATTCACCATCAACTGAGCAGGGTGATGAGGTGACAACCGATAAATTAATAGGTGGTAAATATTTAATCGCTTCTGTTAAACATGTAATTAGAGCTGGGCAATGCCAAACAAGACTTGGATTAGTTAGAGATTCAATTGGTAGGAAAGGAAAACCACATAGTGGTAGCATGGTGAACTAAAATAAGTTATAATGAATAAATACAAATGTAGGATCAAATTAAACAAATGAAATCAATCGAAGAACACATTCAAAAAGACAAGGAGATCCTTGCCGACCCAAATACTTCTGAACCAATGAGAAGACACACACTCGATGAGTTACATGAACTCGAAGAGTATGTTGATCATCATCATGACGAGATTGAAGCAGGAGATCATCATGACCCAAACTGTTTAGAATTATTCTGTGATATGCACCCTGATGAACCAGAGTGTTTAGTTTACGATGATTAATGGAAAAAGTTTCAGGTTTATATAATCCCGGTTTTGTTGGGAGTCAGTTTCACTGGTGGTTAGGCCAAGTTGCTGACTCCAAATCTTGGCGTGAGAATCAACCTAAGAGCCATTTTAAGGATCGAAAAGATATACCCGGATGGGGTTACAGATACAAAGTGAGAATCATGGGTATCCATGATGCTGGTGAAGCGATCATTGAGTCTGATCAATTGCCATGGGCTCAAGTCATGTATCCTGTCACTGCCGGTGGGGGTCAAGGTGGATCATTTCATACTCCCGGAATTAAGCAGGGATGTTTTGTATTTGGATTTTTTCTTGATGGGACTGATGAACAGGTTCCAATTATTATGGGAGTGCTTGGTAATAATGCAAAGACAATTATTGGAGAGACATCAAAAGAGGGTGGTGAAGATAGCACTTTTGGAGCTAAGAGTGGTTGTGATGATCTGAGTGATGTTGGAGATGATAATAAATCAACTGAAATAGCAAGATCATCCCCTTTAATAGAATCAACAGATGCATGTAATAAAGATAATTGCGTAGATACTCTTCAAGAGGAAGAGAATGAAAAGGAATCACCGATGGAGTGTGTCAAACATGGTAATAGTTTGACATCCATGCAAACTCACATGGGTAATTTCCAAAAAAAATATCAAAAATTGATGAGTCAATTAAATGATTATGGCACCGCAGCAGCATCGAAAACACCTGTAAATTCAAAAATAGATGAGTTAATTGATGAGACATCAGAATTGAGTGCGGGATCTCTTTTACCATCACTTAATAATACTCAGAGTTTTTTAAGTGAAAAAATAAGTAAGGTAACAGAAACAATAAATGATGCAGCAAGCATCACAGATAGACTTGACAACTTAAAAGCAGACGTTGAGGCACAAAGTAAACTTGCCTGTGTATTTCATAAAATAAAAGGGGATTTGGCACGATTAATTGCTGCTGGAGTAAGAAAGTCTTTAGCAAAAAAACAAAATCGAACACCTCAAAATAATAATCAAGTAAGACCAACTGGAAATAATTCTGGTCTTATTCCACCCCTTCCACCAGAGGGGTTTTACACACCAATGAATCCTTGTGAGACTGAGGATATTATTGCTGACGTTTTTTCAAACGTGATGGGAGAGATTACAACTGGATATCAGAGTGCTATCACACCACTTGCTGCTGGATCAGGAACACCAACACAAGGTAGACTAGCAGATGTTTTATCGCAAGAAAACGTGCTCGCTAACTTAGAAAATGGCAATCTTTTTGGAGGTTTGGCAGCTGCACTTGGTGCTGGAATCGGTATAAATGCGAGTCAATCTGGTGCCATAACATCTGCATTAGCAGCAGGAAATTATGCAGCAGCGTTGACATCACTTGTCGATTTTTCTGGGAGTAACGCAGCGGTGGGTGGTTTATCAACAGCGATACAATCTATTGATAATGGCGATATTGTTGGTGCTTTTCAAGGATTAGCAGGCCCATTAGGAATAGATTCAAAATTAATGGGTGCCGTTGGTGCTTCACTCGGTGCTATAACAAATGGTGATATAGGATCTTTAACAAATGCAATAGGAAACTTGGGTGGTGTTGCACCACAGATATTAACAGATGTTTTAGGTGGAAGACTCCCATTATCAGGAATTGACATAGGAGGATTTGGTGCACTTGGAGGACTTGATTTTGATCTTGCACTCGCAACAACATTTATGTCAACAGCAGCAGCATTTTTAGAGTGCGATCCGAAACCAGAGTGCCCTATAGAAGATACTTATAGTTTTGGAAGTGGTGGAAAAAGTAAAGAGGATTCAAATGAAAAAGTAAATACGAATAATATTGTCGATAAAGTTACTAAAGAAAAAGAAAATATAGTTGAGTCTAATGTCTCTGGTGCCGAATTTGATTCAAACGGAAGACCTTTAAATGAAGCAGCCCGTAATTTATTATTTCCGGGTGGAGGTGGTGAAGTTACTAATGTGGGGCAATTTTCTGACACAGGAGTGCCTCTTGATGATACAGCTCGCAATTTCTTATTTCCGGGTGGAACTGGTGGAGTATCCGATTTTAATACTTCAGATTTTTCACGACTAGGAAAATTAAATTTGACACCAAAGAATAAATTTAATGTGCCAAAAATTGACGTGGAAAATGTAGATGTATCATCATATAACATACCCCAAAATGCGATAGTTAACCAAAGTAATTTTATCATCAGTGAAAGTAAAGCGTATGAAAAACTCACAGGCATAGAAACTCCAATTACTAATGATTTTGATGAAATACAAGATGTAAATGAGAATAATAGACTCATATATAAACAAGTATATGGTGGAGATGGAAAAGATGTCATCACACAGGATATAAATGGTAATGATATAATCATTAGACCGGGAGATAGTGGTTACAATGAAGCTTATATTCAGTTACAGGAAAGTACTAGGAGAGATCTTCCACTAAATTAACCATGGGAATCGCACCTATTTCAAATGATAATATAAAAGTTGGCTACATCAGTGAGGATGATGGTTATGTCAAGGGAAAATCTATTGCTCAAGCAAATGCATATGAGGCACTCAATCCCGGCACAGTTTATATCTTTTTAAATGGTGATAATAAAGTAAAATATTTAACAATTGATCAGGTTAATTCTTTAACATCTAAGGATCTATTGAGATCAGATCCATGTAAAATAGGCCCACAACCATGTCCTCCACCTACTCTTGAATTTTATGGTGGTGGTGGAGTTGGCGCAGAGGCAAATCCTGTCGTTGATCGTCAAGGCAATCTACTCGCTGCAGATTTAGTTAATGGTGGATTTGGATATGAAACACCACCATTTGTTACTGTAGTCGATCCATGTCGTAATGGAAGTGGTGCTGTATTAAATACGGAAATAAAGGATGGTATAGTTGTTAGAATAATTATTAACGATACAGGAACTGGATATTTACCGCCAAAAGGTGCCATACCACAATATCCTGCCATCCTTCAATTATCAGAAGTAAGAGTTGATGATCCCGGAATTAATTATGATTCTAGTAATGATGAAATAGTGATTGAACCTGCAAACGGAACAATATTATCCTATACCGTTGAACCTTTCGGCAAAATATCCGGAGTAAAAGTATTACAAGCTGGTAATTTTACTGAATTACCAACAATTAAAATGAAAACAAGAACAGGAGTCAGTGCATCATTTACTCCTGTATTTAATGTAGTTCGTGATCCAAGGCCTATTGAGCCAATCGCGAAAGATATTGTTCAAGTCTTTGATCTCGTTGGTTTAAATATAAACGGATATGTGGATGGTAAGGAATATTATGGAAATGTATATTTCAAGAATGGTGTCAAATTTGCTGGAACATCATCAAAATCCGGAACTAATATCAGAGTTTTTGAATCGAGGGAGGCAAGTATCACTGGTGTAAATGTTCCAGTTTCAAGGACTGTGAGACAAGATCAAACTATTAGGGCAGTGACTCCCTCTCCTGAAACACAGGCAGTTACTCCTGAACCTCAAATCACACAACCATCAACCTATGTTCCTCCTTCACCATCTCCGTCACCGGCACCATCTCCTGCTCCAGCACCAAGCCCTGCTCCGTCACCATCACCAGCTCCTAGTCCAACTCCACCACCATCACCACCACCAAGTGGAGGAGGTGGATATGGAGGTTACTAAATACTAATCATGTCTGAAAAAACGAATTACAACACTCAAAAAATTAGTTGTCAGGATGCAACTTTGGTTTTTGGTGGAATATCAAAAGATAAGGCAATCAAATCTGCTTTTGAGATAAGAGCAGGTGATGGGCGACATATTTTTAGAAAAGATCGTAGAGGAGCAAGAAAAGGTTGGACTACATCAATATCTCCCGGAAATTTTCAATTAAAGGCGGGATTAGATAATAAAGCAGGGACTACAATATACATTGAAGCAGAGAATGGTGATGTGGTAATCAAATCTATGAAAGGTAATATCAGATTTGAAGCAGCAGAAAATATTGAATTGTATGCTAAAAAAAATATTATGATGGAAGCAAACTCTCAAATGGATATCAACTCTAATAATATAAATGTTAATGCAAGATTTTGTATGAAAATAAAAGGTGACTCATTTTTAACTATTAATGCACCTAATGGCATGGAGATTTTATCTAATATAATTAGAGGTGTATCTTGTGCATCTCGGAGATCTGCATCTTTTCTTGATTTTTAGGAGGTTTTAATGGCATTTGTATTTGATGAAGCGTGGATAAACAACGGTCAACTTGTTGTCGCGAGTGATACGGTTAAACCACCGGGTCAAGGACTAGGGAAAGGTGCTGATCGTGTAAGACACTCAGCGTATATTGAGGGCCCACTTCAAGTCGGTCAAACGGGTGACTTTACCACTCAACAAGGCACTGTGATGATCGGAAAGGACGGTAACACGGGAGCATCAAAAGCATTATATGTCAAAGGTGACACTGAAGTTGAAGGAAATATTAATGCAACAAAAAATATTACGATGGGTGGAGATCTTACCGTTGGTGGATTTGCATCTTGGAGTGGATCGATCGTTGCAACTACAAAACTCTTTGATATTGAACATCCGACCAAGGGTGAAGGATATCGTCTCGCTCACGCTTGTCTTGAGGGCCCAGAGCATGCGGTTTATCATCGAGGTAGATTAAAAAATGAAAAAGTAATTCGACTTCCATATTATTGGAGGGATCTTGTGAACATTGACACAATATCTGTTCAACTTCAACCGATTGGTGCTCATCAAGATATTATTGTGAAGAGATGGGATGATGAATACGTGTATCTACAGGCACAAGGTGCATTACCGATTAATTGTTTTTTTCATGTATATGCAGAGAGAAAAGATGTTGATAAATTAACAGTAGAATATGAAGGTGACAAACGTATTCCTTGACAAACCTCCTACATAGTGTTATAGTATGAGAAAATGGGGTTTTTATGGAAGAGGATTGGTTATCAAAGTGCGTGATTGATCCTTCAAAAAGAAAAGTGTACCTGTACTCCGAGGGTGGTGAAAAAAGAACTGTAGAATGTGATACCGTTCAAGAGTTTATGAATGTATTGAGATTTGTTAGATCAACAACGAGTGAGGATATGATTTCTTATGCAGAACCCCTATAGCCAGGGAAAAATAGCTTTTAATTTCAAAAAAGGTCGGCAAAAAATTCGGGCCAAAAATTGACCCTATTACTTTTTTGCGTATCTGTTTCTTTGCTAAATAATCCATAACGGATACTATAAGTTTTGGAAAAATAACATGGGTCTTTCCAGATTAGAGAATTTTCTCAAAAATGTGCGAGGCAATATACTATATGTAAGTCCAAATGACTTGGATGCAACTGATAGTGTAGATAATAAAGGTAATTCTCTTACTCGTCCATTTAAGACAATCCAAAGAGCATTAATCGAGTCAGCCAGATTTTCATATCAGCAAGGTTTAGATAATGACAGATTTGGTAATACTACTATACTATTATACCCCGGTGAGCATATTGTAGATAACAGGCCGGGTTGGATTCCCATTCCTGATGGCGTAAATGCAAAATTTCAATTAAGAGACGGAACAGAGTCACAAGATTTTCCTGCATGGGATTTGACAACAACTTATGACCTTAATAATGCTAATAACGCTTTATATAAACTGAATAGTGTTCATGGTGGTGTTATCGTGCCTCGTGGAACTTCACTTGTAGGTTTAGATTTAAGAAAAACAAAGATAAGACCGAAATATGTTCCAAGTCCAACAAATACAACAATTGAAAGAACAGCACTTTTCCGTGTAACAGGTGCATGTTATTTTTGGCAGTTTACAATATTTGATGCAGATCCTAATGGCACTGCATATCTTGATTATACCGCGAATCAATTCGTTCCAAACTTCTCTCATAATAAGTTAACCTGTTTTGAATACGCAGATGGTGTAAATCCTGTTAAAATCAATGATGCTTATAATACGTACAGCACAGATCGCACTGATCTTCAGATGTATTATGAAAAAGTTGGGTTAGCATATGGAACAGCGAGTGGAAGAGAAATACAACCAGATTATCCATCATCATCAATTGATATTCAACCAAAAATTGACGAATTCAGAATTGTTGGATCAACAGGTAAATCTGTTGGTATTTCAAGTATCAAGGCTGGGGATGGAAATGTCACCACAGACACAATTACTGTTACAACCACAGAGGCAGTTGCAGGACTTGATGTAGATACTCCTTTTGTATTAAGTGGTATAACTGCTGGTGGATATAATGGTAAATTTGTTGTAAGCGAAAAGTTAAGCAGCACACAATTTAAATACGAGGTACAAAACGCTCCGGCAAACGCACTTCCGACTGTCACGGGTGGTGTTATCAATTTAAATACTGATACAGTTACATCAGCATCACCATACATGTTCAACCTATCGTTGAGATCTGTATTTGGTATGAATGGTCTTCACGCCGATGGACAAAAAGCGACTGGATTCAAATCCATGGTGGTCGCTCAGTTTACGGGTATTGGTTTACAGAAAGATGATAATGCATTCTTATTATATAATTCAACAACTGGTGTATATGATGATGCCACAGTTCCCGGAAATGAGAATCTGAGTACAAACTCAAGGGCAATTTATAAACCAGCTTACGCCAACTTTCATATCAAATGTAGTAATAATTCAGTTATACAGGCAGTTTCAATATTTGCGATTGGTTTTACTGAGCATTTTGTTGTTGAGACTGGTGGTGATATGTCAATCACCAACTCAAACTCAAACTTTGGTGCAAGAGCTTTAAATGCCTCTGGATTTAGACCTGATGCTTTTTCACAGGATGACAAGGGATATATTACACACATCATACCTCCAAAAGAAGTGCCAATCGCTGAAAATGCGATCGAATTTACTGCTATCGATGTTGCAAAGACAGTTGGTGTTGCTTCGACCGCACATTTGTATCTCTTTAATGAAACTAATATTGACTCTCCTCCAGAAAACGTTCTTGAGGGATATCGTGTTGGTGCAAGAGAAAATGATCAATTATCAGTTCTAGTTCCTGCATCTAGTGGTATCTCATCAGAATATAGTACTCGAATCGTGATGCCAAATGGCGGTATCACCACAACAAGACAATATAGTTCAGAAAAATTATTCAAAGTAGATCGTAGTTCTGCCGGAATCAA
>VTLG01015057.1_pt1 | contig 17471 bp, 13 predicted proteins | sample 4694571 | NCBI WGS metagenome assembly VTLG01 (sample SAMN12604809, study PRJNA352737) | marine metagenome | biome: ENVO:00000447; feature: ENVO:00000209|ENVO:00000569|ENVO:01000036; material: ENVO:00002151; isolation source: viral sequences binned using virsorter ...
CAATGAAGAAAAGGAAATACTGACATGACGATGCGATATGGTACTGATGAGGCAGAGGAAGGGCGCCGCAGGTTAAGGCGTTCTCCAATACAGAAAGACCCCAGACCTGTTCGGATTGATCCAGGTGGCAATGTCACTCCTGCGCAACGGCCCACACCAAAGCGTACAACGCAACCAAGGGCTGTTGGGAGGCAAACAGTAAACCAAGAGACAATCGATCCATCTTCAAGAGGGCGGTTCGCGCCAGAGTTTCAGAGAGTTTTAGATAGAAATGCCACCATGCAAAACGACGCGAGAGCCGCGAGAATGCAAAGTCCAATGGTGGCTCCTGGTGATTACTCAGCCAGAGGATACGGAACAGGATTGGATGGAGAAGATTGGATCAATCCTGACCCTGGGGTTCCTAATGATCCTTCAAATGTTGAATTGGGTCGGGTCACAGTCCCTTGGTCTGATAGGTTTGTGCCACCAGTAGAACGAAGACGAACTGTAAGACAGTCACAGAGACCAAAGGCGTCACCTGTTCCTTTTGCTCAACAACTTGCACAGTCTGGAATGATGAATACACAACCGATATGGGACTACAGTACTGGACAGGGAGTTCGCGCTCCGGGCTACTCAGTTAATCCTATGCATCCAATGTGGCAATCTTCTTCTATCCCACAGTTTAGAACTGGCCAGAATCCAATGGATTATTATGGAGGGGATGCCTTTAGAGGCTCAATGCCTTACCGTATGCCACAGATGCCAGGTGCGGTTCAAGGTATGTGGGATGTCGGTAGTGGTGGTGGGCAAATACCACAACAAACTACCCCAAGGGTATGGAGAGGAAGCGAAATGACACCTGAAGGATTCAGAGGAATTATGAATCAGTACGGCGCCAATATTCCCTGGATGCAGCAAATGCAGAGTATGCCATATCCTGTACCGATGATGCCCTTTGGATTCTAAATATGGCAACACGGACTCTTCCTGCTTTTGCTGGACTAACGGTACAGGGAAATAAACCACCAGAAGATGACAGCTGGAAAGATCCAGCTTTTGAACCTGAAGGTGCAAGATTTCATCAGGGCCAGATTGCCCCCCTAGGACTTCTTAACCAATTACCAGCTGCGCCATTTGAACAGAACATTAATATCGGTGGTCCTGGGTATACAAAAGAAACAACACAACCCTTTCACCAGATATTAAACCCACAAGAACAACTGGCTGCTGAGAATATATCGGCGCCGTCAATTCCTCTCGCAGGATTCCAGCTTGCCACTATGCCTCCCGGCGCAGGTATAAATATGCCTTTTGCATACCAGCCTGAGATCGAGAAAAACATCACCCGCGAAATAACTCCGTATTCAGCCCTTCCAAGAATGATATCTGATACATCACAAGACGAGGCCATATCCAAGTGGGATATAGGTGAATTCGGATTTGATCTTACAGACGTGGGATTCCCGGGGGTAGGAACAGGTGTCCGCAAGGCTATGGGACTGGCAGTTCAACCTCTTATATCGGCAGGTAAGGCGATTCCTGTTGGAGAGGGGTTGCAGGCATTTGCAATGTTGCCCCAGAGAGCAAAAAACCTACTAAAAAAGACAAAGGTGATAGATGAGGCAGGTGACCCTGTACCTGTATATCACGGAACTTTTACCGCATTTGAGGAATTTGATCCTGCCATTACCAAGCCAACCGGGATGTTCGGGCCGGGGATTTATTTTACAGAGTTAGCAAGAGTCGCATCTGAATATGCGGGAATGATATTCCAAAGACTGGGATTGCCAAATAGACCAGGTGGAAGTGTTCATAAAGCATATCTTGATATAGAAAGACCTTTCGATATAGACGCAAACTTAGATGGAGACTTATTAAGAGAGTTTGTGTTTGATGCGGGCCGCGAAAAAAATGTTTTTGGCAAAGAAGTAACAAATATACAAGATCATCGGAAAACAATGGACCTGGTAGATGAGGCTTCTAATCTGGAGGGTTGGACCAATATACCTGGTCATGGTTTACCTGAAGGCACTTTTTATAATCAGATTTCTAAAAAGATGCAAGATATACAGCAATATACCGGGGAGCAACTCAGTGATCTGTCCTCACGTATGGGTGACGAATTACAAACAGACATGATGAATTTCTTAGATGATTTGCCATATAACATGACCGATGTAGATGTCGCAAAAATGCCATGGCTTGGAGAATTTATTAGGGGGGAGGGGATCAAGCAATCCTGGCTCGGACCGTTAAAAGATAATTTTGAAATCCGTAATATGCCTATGAAGGATGAATTTTTTCCTGGATATGGCGAAAAGTGGCTGGAACCTTTCTCGGAGATAGTACGGTATTCCTATCAGCCAGTATTTGTTCCCAAGTATTCCAGTAAAATTGCGATTCAACAGGCTTTGGATTTAAATAAAAAATACCTGGATGTAGGAAGTTCCCAGTATGATATTGTTTCTTATACTGATGATCCGATACCAACGGAAGTACAGGGTTGGGATTCTCTTCTTGATATGGTAACGAGAGTAAATAAGGCCAGAGTAGCACACCATAATTTTATGGGTTTAGACGATGAACTTAGAGATAAAATATTTAATACCCCAGTAGGTATGGTTGTGACAAAAGAACAGCATTTGACTTTGAAAGATATAGATCAAATTAAAGAACTTCAGTTAAAAAATATTACAGAGTACCTGGATGGCAAAGCCTATATGGAATACCAGAACAAAGGCGTTTCTCATAGTTATTTTAGAATTCCTGTAACTTCTAAAAGTGCGACGAGGCCAACCCCTAACAATCATCAACTGTATGCGTTTATTACCGAAATACAGGCAATGACAACTGGTTACCATAACTCAAAAACAGCCACTAATACTTTTCTTGGCAGAAACGGAGTTGATGGAATAACTCATATCGGAGGCAGGTGGGCAGGAAGAGGAGAAGAGGAACATAAAGTCTGGATTGCATTTGACCCCGGAATAGTAACTGATCCTGTAACACAGAAAACAGGTACAAAAACATCAGGTGAAGTTATCAGGCCGTGGGGAACTATGGAAGGCTCGCTTGGAGGAACGATTCCTATGGAGCAACTTTCACCCCAACAGTGGGCGAGCCGTGGAGAAATGATAAAATAATGCCACGTAAAGAAGCAGTAGATATACACCCGGCGCTGATATCCTCGACAATCGCTTCAGCTGCAAAGAGAAGTGATTACGGATCGCAGATAGAAGGCTGGGAAACTTTTACATCAGAGATGAAAGCGTTCCTCTGGGTAAGGCAGTTTCATTCCAAGGACTCAGCTGCACTTGCTTATATCGGACGTTCACAGTCCTGGCTTACCAAGTGGGTAGGAAAGAACGTATGTTTCAGTGTTGCAGCCAAGCTGATAAGACAAAGAGCAACCGCAGTAGACGAACTGCCAAACAATGAACTTAAACGTGTGGCGAAGTGGCATCTCGTCCAGATGCTTAATGATCCTGACTTACCAGTGGAAAAACGACTGGCAGTAATTAAGCAGATACAGGCACTTCCAGATGAGGAAGGGCCAACGAAGGGTGGAGGACGTGGTAAAGTAAAACCCAAGATCAAGCCGATTATGGCAGATGATCTTGTTCCCGGCGCCGTAATACCAGATCGACGAACACCTCATACGTACCTGGAGACTAAAGATGACACAGCAATTATTGAGGACGCGGTATAGTCCACACGAAGGTCAGGTAGAAGTACACAGCCTTAATGCCAAGGAGAAATGGATAGAGGCGGCACGTCGGTGGGGGAAATCCCGTTGCGCTCTTGGTGAACTGGAATCTGCATATTATGCATCTCTCAGTCGTTCGATGGATTCAATTAACAGATACCAACTTGTACCTCCGGGCTTTCATGCATGGGTTGTTGCTCCGTCATATGTTCAGGGCAGACAGGCATGGAACGAACTGTTACAACTTCTCAACCCAGACTGGATAAGAGAAGTTAACCAGGCAAATATGACTATAACCTTAAACGGAATATCCGAAGAGGTATGGGGATTAATAGAAATGAAGTCCGCTGATAATGCACAGGCGTTACAGACTGTCGGACTGGACTTTCTGTGGGTATCCGAAGCACAGGACATACCAAATACCGCTGCTGAAAAATTACGACCTACCCTCCGACAGGCAGGTCGAATGGGCAGAGCCTTTTACGAAGGCATTCCTTCACTGTATCCCGAACACTGGTTCAGGCGCGGATGCGCGGCAGCACAACGTGGCGCATATAAAAACCACAGATACTTCCACTACACGGTATATCAAAATCCATTACTTAATGAGGATGATGTTAATGAAGTGGAATCTGACAAGGAAGTTATGCCCGAATCAGCATGGCGCCGTATGTATCTCGCAGAATTTTCACTTTCAGCTGGATTCTTTTCAAACATCGAGGAATGTATTGCAGGTGATTTACTTGACTCTCCCCTGCCGGGAAAGAACTATGTCGCAGGTCTCGACCTTGGTGTAAGCCGTGACTTTACTGTTCTTACTGTTATGGATGCAGACGACAGAAGAGTTGTATACCACAGGTTCTGGGATTCGGAATCATGGTCACAGGTACAACAACATATAGTGGCTATCAATGAGGAATGGGGATTACAGAGAATAATTGCTGATGCAACTGGTATGGGTAAGGCTATGGTCGAAGACCTGATGGCATACAATATGCCAGTCGAAGGTATATCTTTGCAGAAAAGCATACGTGAAAATGTACTTGCAAATTTAACCGTGGCAATGGAACATAAGACGATACAGTTTCCAGCTATACCTATTATGATACGACAGCTGAGAGCGTTTCAGCATATAAGGATGGCAAACGGAAACTTTAAGGCACAGGCACCAGCTGGCGAACACGATGACGAGGTGTTTGCTCTGGCTCTGGCCTTAGATGCATGTAATGAACCAGTTTCACATCAGTCAAGGAAAAGAGGTAGGGGGCGTCGGTATCTGCCTACCCAGGCTGAAGCAGACAGCGGATACGGTACAATGGGTGCAAGTTTTGGTGAACGATACATGAAGGACAGAAGACTAAAACGTGTAGAAGACCGATGGGATAAAGCGGGAGTTGATCTCTAATGGTACTGATAAATTTTGATACAGGTAATCCATTAGTTCCTGGTGACCAGGTTTACGATGATTCAAAACCTACGGACGAACAAGTTCTACAGATATTTGAAACATATCGTACACACTTTGAGCAGTTTCATGCACAGTGTGACGAGGAAGATGAATACTATTTTGGAACAAGAACTGTTCCAATTCCAGATGATATGCCGATTGATCCAGTCCGGCCTGCAACTCCTCACGCTATTGTTAATGTCGCAACAGACCATGTGGATGTAAATAATCCTGCAATATTTGTACCTGCTCCGTCGCCTCGTGCGAAAAACAGGTCCGAGAGAATACAAAAATTCTTACAGGGTGTATGGATGCATATACCCGAATACAAGAAAAGAACTGTTGTAAAGCATTCGATACAGTACGGTGTGTCTTTTATGAAGGCGTGGTGGGATGGAGACAAATGGCCCGACAGTCCGAAACTGGAGGATTATGAGTCCGAAGAAGAGTACAAGGAAGCATTGAAGGATCACCTCGATACCAGGGATATATCTTTTCCTTTTATACTTGATGCGGTAAATCCAAAGAACCTGATCTGGGATGATTCAAGAGCAGGGATGAAATGGACAATCGAGTTCTACGAAGCGCACTGCAATGATATCCGCGCACTCTACCCTGAATGGGCGCCAGTTATGCCCACATCGGAAACTGTTACTTTCCTCGAGTACTGGGACGATACCTGGTGTGGAAGAATGGCAGACGGTGAATGGGTATGGGGGCCGTACAAGCACGGTTATGGGTTTAATCCGTATATAAAAATACAACCAGCAGCGTCAATAGACTATGATATTGGATCTCCCGAAGATAGATATCAGGGGATTCTTAATCCTGTACACAGCCTTCTGGACTCAGAGGCAAGGCTGATTACACAGTATGAAGCCATACTGAGACAGTATGCATGGAGAACCATAGACTTCTATGGGCCAGCTTCATCAGCTGAAGCAACCATGGATGAATATGAACTCTTTGCTTCCAAGAACTGGGTACGACCAAACGTACAGATAGAACCATCTCCACTTGCAAACCCGCCACAGGAAATCCTGCAACAGCTTGGCATGGTACAAACCATGATCGAGGAAGCAACTTTCCCTAACGTGGTACGTGGTATGCGACCTTCAGGGGTATCGACAGGATTTGCATTATCGGTACTTGCGGGTACAGGCAGACTTGTATTTGGTAAGTTTGCGGATGCCATGGCAAGGGGGATGGAAGAGGCTAACCAGAAGTTCCTCAAGCTTGTGAATAACAAGGCCATGGGCCGGGTTACGGTACACGGAAGAAGTACGGTACACGAATTCGATCAGTCTATTGAGCCGAGTGATATTAAGGCATTTTATGAGAATAACGTAAGCCTGAAAGCGGAAGCCCCGGAGGAAAGAGAACGTGAAGCATTACTGGCACTCAGACTCTGGAACGGCGGATCAGGACTTATCAGCTTATACGAGGCACAGCGAAGAGTCGGAATTACCAACCCACTTGAAGAACAGAACCAGATGGCAGCTGAGAAACTCCTTGAGATGGCGAGGGCAGAACAGGCGGCAGAGGTCGCACAGGCTGTACAACTGGAACAACAGAGGGCGCAGGCTGCGGACGTAACCGCACCAACAGGTAATCAGCTGGGTACACAGTACCTTCCGAACCAGGCTCAGTTACAGAGACCGGGTGAACAGAATATACAGGGACAGAGAATGGCTACAGGGGCAGGACGTGAATCGGTATATCCACAGGGATTAGGTGGCCTCGACATTCTTGGCGCCCAGCTAGGCACGGCAACAGGTGGCGGTAGAAATATGCCGTCAGGACAGAGGGTAGGATAATGGCAGGAAAAGAAACTGATTTGCTGCGAGACCCTGTTTCAGCTGCACAGTTGAGATACCAGGAACAGATTGAAGCTTTTAAATTACAGTATATTCCAAAACCCAGGCGTAAAGATTTTAATGCGTGGGCTAGGGGGAATAACCTGAGACCTGATGTTTTGCTGGGGAGGCGTAATGGCTGAACCTTACGTAAGTCCATATTACAAATGGGGTAATGAATATATAACACGTATATTGTCTCAAATTCGTGACAATATACAAAGAATTCCAGATGAAAAATTAGATCTTGATTACTATAGACAAATGGCGGCCTATTTTGACACGGATATGGATGTCATCCAAAGCGATGTACAGGAAGCCAGAGACGAATACGCAGGGGGGCGGAGTGCTATTTATGAAGACGATGTAGTAATGTTTCTTGATGAATCATATGTCAACTGGTACTGGACGTTTGAAGCACAGACAGGGAGAGAGCCAAATGAGACAGAGAGGGCTATCGCACCTCTACTTATTCAGAATTTTTTTGCGAATCCGAGCAGTACAGCGAACATAGAGTTCGCAGGTAGGGGGAGATTGTCTGTTCCTCCTGGTTTAGGGGTTGAAACATATACGTGGGAAGCATTGTCGAGTTTACGGGATCTTCCAGGTGGCTACGATGTAATTGTAAGGGCTTTAAGAGATGTTAAGGGTATACAAGAACTAAAGATAGAAAATCAGCCACTGCACTTTACTACAGATTTAAAACAGGAAGCTTATCTCAATGCAGCAGAGGATCTTGGTCTTATCGATTCGTCAACCCGGCCAGAAGCAGCTAAACAGGTTGTAAATAACTGGGATGAGATTGAAAGAGTTATAGAAGAGCAGGGAACAGCATATAACCCTGCTGTAAAAACGCTTTCTAAGAGAGCCTTGTTGAAGGCACAGGGACTGGAAGGGTCGAATGAAGATCAGTTGAGTCTTGGTTTCCTTACCACGCATTTTACTGACAACCCGAAGACGCAGGCAGAGCAAAGAGAAATCCTTGAGGCACGTCAGGCTGATGTTCAGCTGACAGAGGAAGACTACGAGGCGATTATAAGCGATCCTGTGGCGTGGTTTAAAAAGAAGTTTAAAGACCAAAGAGAGTTGGATCGAATCCCTGACCCAACAGAAACTGCTGCTGTAACACAACGTGATGCATATATTAATCAGCAGGCACAGTTTTTTGGGAATAAGGTTATAGGATGGCGTGAAGCAAAAACTGATCTTGGAACAATTAAATGGACTCCAGAAGACGTCATTAAGATGTCTGGTGCTTCCTTTAATACTTCATGGAACCAGAGACCCGATATTACGGAACTGGACAGGGAGGCGGCTCGTGATAAGGCTTCAAGAAAAGCATCGGAAAAAGCTGAAGCAGATCGTATAGCAGGATATGCAGACTTAGCGGACTGGGACAAAACACGTAAAGTAGTTGCTGGCGCATTAAGAACGATCTATAAAGGAAAAGTTCCTTCTGATGATGTAATTGACCATATTACATACAATTACTGGAGCCAGGCACAGCAGAGTGAGGTAGTAGGTGAGCCTGTTCCTGAAGCAAAGGCATGGTTACAGAGTGAATACGGAGATTTCCTTCCTTACGCAATAAATGAACAGGCAATTACAGAGTATCGAACTAATACAGACAGGTTCCAGGATACAAATCTGTTTGGCGATGGATATTCACTGCGTGAAAGACTTGGGATACCTGGCGATCCATCACAGCGTGGATATAATTATGAAAGTGGTGAATACCCAGCTACTGAAAAGATTGATGCTTTATTACAAGAGGTATTTAGAGATTACCCCGGAATAGTGTCTACCGCAGAGGGTCGGGCGCTGGCGATGAAAATGGTAATGGATCAGGTAAGCCGAGGTAGCGGGATAACTCCAGCTGGTGATCTTCAGCCATTATCAGGCTTTACATATGTTCCTGCTCCTTGGACATACGATCCTGAAACAGGCGAAATGGATCGGATAAAAGTTGCGGCGTCTGGTCCTCGGTTTATGGAGGATATCTTTCCAAGACTGCCACAGAAAGCGCAGAATATCACTGCGTGGGGATTACAAAACCCATTTGCTAGTCCATTTTCAATACCAGCTGAACTGACCGCTGACGGAACACAACTGGAATGGTATAGAAGTGGCGAAAACACTCCTGTGAAAGAGGTGTTTAGAGACGGAGAGTGGGTTCAGGTAATAGATTACAGTCAAATGACAGGATATGAAATACCGAGCAACTATATGCCTGGCTCACATGTTACTAGACGAGAAATAACAAATTATGATCCGAACACAGGATCGTATGATTATGTGACTCCAGAAGAAACCGTGGTTCCTGGTACTCCTGAGTATGAAAGGCTGTTTCCAAGGCCAAAAAAGGCCAGTACTATTCCCCAGGTAACAGGAGATACTCCCTTAGCACCGATCACTACAGGAGGTGCAGTTAAGGTTGGGATTGGTGGAGGTGTTACATATCAAGAACCAGAAATTCCTTATGATCCAATATTACAAGAAGAAGATCAATCAATATTTGGTTTTAGAGGTTAATAATGCCAGAGCCAGAAATACCAAAAATAGGTAAAGATCCAGGCATAATACCGACTCCGACGCCTATCCCTCAAAGGCAATCTACTTTGCCGCCACCAAGTAAGCTACCGCTACCAGTTGGGTATGGAGCAGCAGATGCTCCTATCGGGCAACCAATTACTAAAGGACTTGGCTGGCTATGGGATAAGGCGATGTGGCCTGCAAAAGAGTGGGCAGATTGGAGTTTTGAGACGTTTCAGGGCGCAGGAGGCAGAGCATTATGGGACCCTGGTAGTTTTCAAACTGTTCCTGGCACTAATCTGGATATATATCATTACAATTTAGCACAGCACAGATTAAGAAAAGAAGAAGAACTGGGGCGGAAGCTTTCTTTACGAGAACTTATGCAGCTTTCTGATGAGGTAAATCCTGCTCCACCGGGAGTTGAGGGTTTGTGGGACATGGGTCCTGGTGATCCATATTTTTTGCTTCCTGGTCGATTGCCTTTTAAGGTTGGTAAGGAAACCTTTAAGACTATTAAAAAGGCACAAGAAGGAAAGCCAATAATAAAAGGCTGGAATCCTTTTACAGGAAAAGCAATAAAAGCCTCGAAGGAAGAATTGGACGAGTCACGTCGTCTATCAGATGCAGATGCAGCTGGCATGGTGGACAAGAGAGTATGGGACCCTCCTACATTTCCTACTTTTGTTGGTGGACTTAATTACTTTTCAAAGCATTCTGGTATGCCTATAGCTGCAACAGATGAGCTTATAGATACTGCTGCCCAGGCTCTACGGAGCGCATGGGATGAGCAGACAATGATCAATATGTCAAAAGCTGCTGCCTTTACCCCTGAAAGAGTTCCCATGCCTGATGATCCGATTGTAAAAACATTAGTGGAAAAGATTAAAGAGGCAAGTTCTGTAAGGAAAAAACAGACTGAACTTGTAAGTCACGAGAAAAGAAAACGTATAGCCGAACTGACGGACAAATTAACAAACGAGTTTAATGATCCCGCAAATGACGGACTTATAGATCGTGATGTTTTTAATGATGCTATACGTGCGCTTGGAGGGGAGTATGACAAAGTAAAATGGCAGTCTCTTTCGGATACTGATCCTTTAACATCTCAGCAGTATGATGATCTTGTTCGTTATATTCGCGGACAAAGTGATCCGACTAAACCTTTTGACTTTGTTAATAAATGGAAAGCTTTTATTGCTCTTACAGAAGGAGATCAGGTACCTCAACCTGCCCAGATACAGGAACTCAGAAAGTTATTCGGAAGTGACATTATAGATATGGTGGAAGAGGTTGGGTGGAAAACTGTTGCCGCGGACATGGCTTTTGATGTCCTCTCATTGCCCAGAACGATGATTGCAAGTATGGACCTGTCTGCTCCGTTAAGACAGGGGCGCCCTCTTATGGGAGCCTTCCCCGAGGAGTTTAAAGATGCTGCGGTTGCTATGCATAAGGTTGCCTTTAGTGAAAAGAATGCCCTGGCTCTTGAGGCAAGCATTAAGAATCACCCAATGTATAATATCGCACACACTTCGGGACTCTTTTATGCGGAACGAGGGTTTAAGGCTCAAGCGGGAACAACTGCCAGAGAAGAAAAGTTTGCCAGTAGATTTGCTTCATATATACCTGGTATTAAGGCATCAGAAAGAGCATATGCGTCATTTTTAAATAAGTATCGGCATGATATTTTTTATCGTACCGTTTCTGAATGGCAGGCTTCCGGGGTTAAAAAATCATTGCAGGATTACCAGGATCTCGCCACTATGATTAACTGGGGAAGTGGTCGAGGGCCATTACCTAAAGGGATACGGGGCAGACTCGCAGATATTTTGAGTGCAGCGTTCTTTGCTCCAAGGTTTGCAACATCCGGGCCAGCCTTTGTTGTTGGTGGTGCTATCAAGGCTGGTATGGACAGAAACGCTGCTGCTTCCAAGATGTGGGCCAGAAGTATGGTTGGGTATGCTGAAACCAGCATGATGTGGTTACGGAAACTGCATCTGGCAGGAGCAGAAGTCGAGTTAGATCCCCGGTCATCAGACTTTGGCAAGGGGAAAATTGGTACTCATCGGTTTGATTTCTTTGGTGGGTGGCAGCCGTTAATGCGATACACGGCACAGATGGTTGGAAACGTGAAGTCAGCACAAAGAAAAAGTATAACCACAGGATATATTTATGATGTTCCCGGTGGGTTTTTTCAAAGCAGAGCAGAGATATTTGGTCGATTCATGCGATCCAAGGAAAACCCTGCGTATGCCCTTGGTTCAGACATAATTACAGGTGAGGACTTTCTGGGTGAGTCAGTAGAACCACGAGATATATTGACATGGGATTTTCTACTTGATAGAGCAGTTCCCATGTTGATAGGAGACATCATGGATGTTGTTGAAAAGACATCGGGAGTGGGCCATGATATAAACCAGTTTATTAGCAATCCTCTTGCATATGCGGGAACAACATTTTCCTTATACGGCGGTGGGTTTCAGACGTTCTCTACTTCACGGGATTTACAGAATGAATTAACTGAACAAATGTTTCCCGGAAAGATGTATGAAGACCTTATACCTGGTTCACAGGAACAAATAGATGTGAATAGGCATCCTACTATGTTAGCTTACTGGAAAGAGCGTGAGTCTGAACGACCAAAGGACGACCCACAGGAAGAATGGTTTGAAGGTTCTAGATTGTACAATGAAGCTGTAGAGACCCTTGAACAGGGAGGAGTCAATCCTGCTACAGGCCAAATGGAGCCGGGAGCAATAGAACGTGTTTTGTCAGCCCCGGTTGGGCAAATGAGGGTAGATCACATACGTAAATATAAACAAGAGAAGTACCAGTCATGGCTAACGGCTATTAGCAAAGAAGCAGCAGTGTGGAAAGCTGCCCAGTTAAACAGGTGGGACGACCCCCATCGGTTAATTAACATATTTCGTGACGCATACCATGGTGTCGTGGCGCCTCGTGTGGTAATACAGGGGATGATTACTCCTGATTTTGACTTTGATTCCAAGGATCTTGAGCAACAGTATGTTATTAACCAGGCTATATCTATGGGAGTTATCACAAGGTTAAATGAAGATGGTACTCCAAGCCTGGAAGATCCTGCCTACAGAGCAATTGTGAGTACAGCGATGCCTGTCAGCAGGGCAGATGTTGATAGTGATCGTCGTTATTTCTTTGAAGCTATCAAGGAATATGATGATGATATGGCTTTTCTTTCAGATAATTTCTTTTATATCACTAGCGATGTAATGAAAAGCGCAGGGGTTTATGATGCTTATGTGGCATATAAATATTCAAATCGTCAAACTGATATTAGAGATGATACGGAAACATTCGAGGGAAGTGGTGTATTTCTAAATCATTTCTTTAATCCTGAATTACATGCTGCGTTAAACAGTGCTACTTTTCAAAAGAAAATGAGAAGAAGTGTAGGTTGGGAGAACGACGATCCTAATCAGCCTACTAATCCTATAGATGCAAGAACAGGTCAATCATTAGTTCCTCCAGAACAAAAAGCGCTTGCATTAGAAGTGTCACGCAGATTACTTAAATGGGGTTTTATTCAATTTAATCGGTTACCTAAAGAGATGCAGGCTGTTTTAATGCAGGAAAGCATGGAGAGAGAACGAGAACTGGGAACCATCCCGGTACAGCAATAATTGACACGAACTAGGAACAAAAACTAAACTGTGAAGGACGTCACATTTTCTCATCAAACGATAGGAGGCTTTAGGTGACTACGGAAAACACAGATTTCACATCTGGATTGGATCAGGATCAGGCAGAACTGGACGCTGTTCAGGAGGGTACACCTCAAACAGCAGATCCCGTGACTGAAGAACTCCGGGCTTTAAAAGGATTGGTTCAGGATTTAAGAACCAGCACCGAAAGGCAAGTAGCCGGGTTGCAGTCAAAGGTGGACAGGGGCTTGAACGGAATGCGAGAACAATACGAACAGGGAGCGATGCAACAGCGCCAACAGGCCATGCAGGAGTATGCTCAACAGGTACCCGAAGAATACCGAGCAGGTTTTGAGTACTTGATGAACGAAAATGCACAGCTTCAACATCAACGGATGCAGTCACAGGCAGCACAACCCGAAGCTGAAACGCAAAGTGCGTCATCGGAATGGGAGCAAATTTATGCTATTGCGAGGAGTATGGGAGTTGATCCGCAAACCCCAGGCATTGATTACCAGGCATTCACCGATCCGGGATTGAACGAAGGTCAGAGGAGAGATAGGTTCTTTGCTAGTCTAAGAACGGTGATGGCAAGTCCGACACCGCAAGCAACTACACCAGAGCCAACTCAAATACAACAACCAGAGGTACAGAATCCGCCACAGGCAGGGACTCCAGCCAATGGTGTTTCCACTAACTTGAGATCAGTTGATCAGATACAGAGGGCTTACATAGAAGGTAAGCTTTCTACAGAGGATTATACGAAAAGGTTGTCCGAGGCAGGGCAACAATAACTAGGGAGAATTAAATGGCAACAGGAATTTCGCTGTCCAGCACTTCTAATTTAACAAACGGACAGCGCATCGTGATTGCTTCTGCAAAGGAAGCATTTGAGCCTGCTGCACCAGACCCGGATTTGATTGAGAGTGAGCGCATTCCCACTGGCGTAAAGCAATGGGACATAAGCACTTATGCTCGATTAACAGATGCTCAAGCCCTCACAGAGGGTGTTGACCTGTCTTCGGTTCAGCAGCTTGCTACAAATACGCTCCAGTTGACTCCCGCGGAACACGGTATTCTAGTAACACTATCTAACCGTCTCGTCAGGAGACAAGGTGATAGCAGTGTGGTTACCGTAGCGGGCAGGCAGATTGGATCGTCGTTACGACGGCGCATGGCTAAGGACGTTATCGCACTTTATGATGGCTTTTCAAAGTCAATTGTTGGTACGGGAGCGGCAATGGATATTACACACTTCAGAGGAGCGGCAGCTTATCTTTTAACAGATAACAACACCAGTTTTGGTCCTGCTCCAATGCCTCTACATGCAGCAATGCATATTGAGCAGATCAGCGACATAATTGCAGACCTGTCAGACCCTGGCGCAGTAGCCAGTTCAAGGTTTGGCCTCTCAGCAGATATGGTGCAACGATGGTGGAGAGGGTCTGACCGACTATATGGTATTCCCATATTCCACAGCGGTAACATTGAGAGAGCGACCAATAATGATGCCAAGGGTGCAATTTTTGCTTCCGGGGCGCTTTACATGGTTGTCGCTAATGATGCCGATGTGACAGAGGAAGATGATAACTCACTCAGAGCGAGAGAGTACGGAATCTTCCAGGAGTGGGCAGAAGGTGAGAGGGCTGACCCTCATGGTGTTGAAGTGTTATCTGAAGCATCCGCAACTGTCTAGAGGTTAATATATTTTGGTTAATCAAAGCGTACAGACATATGAAGGTGAAGCACCTTCTTCAAAAGAACGAAGGCGAATCGTTGACGAAAGTGGACGTGATGCCATCCTCTTTGATATGGACTCGGCTGAAGGGTCGAAGATTCGTATATGGGATTTGGTTGATGAATCATGGACAGAGCCACTTGAGCGTTACCTTGCTATGGATCACTATCTCAGTAAGGTTGTTTTTAAGTGTTCTGCCTGTAATGAAACCTCGCTCCATAAAGAAGATATACAGCGACACCTGACACAGGTGAGAGCTAATTCTGAATCCCATAAGGAAGCAGAGTTACACCAGGGAATAGGTGAAAGTGGTCAGATAATGATTCACTGCACTGGATGTGGGGCGCCTTTGTCGATGCGTAAGAACCAGGGTCAAAGACATATAGACAAGATTAAAAATGATTATGAGGCCCATGTAAAGGCAGGGTCAATTGATGTATTACTCATGCACAAGTATGCTACAGCACCCTCAGTATCAATGCCTCTACAGGTGGTGGATACCATCTCCTTTGGTGGCAAAGAGCCTGATGTCGACCAGGAGAATCGGAACGTAGACGATAGTCCGCGCAGACGACGTCGGCGTAGAAGGAGAAATAGATGACCACAGCCACAGAGGAGCAGATCATTGTAGACTCGTGGGATTACTTCCTTGATGATGATAGTCCAGCACGAGAACACGTCGAGATGTTCAGAGAGATGGAATGGACGTTTATACAGAGAGAACTCAGGAACGAACTTGGCTATAAGCTGGGGGTAGGACAGGAGCCTCACTGGGTAGAACGTGGAAGGGCAGTTCTGTACCATCGTGTAACAGTAACTAACTATGGTCGTGAAGACGACTACGGTTGGCAAGCCACCAATCCGTTACCCTGTGCTAATGCTGTGCAGTTACGTAATTATCTCCAAAAAGGTTTCCGTCTCCGCTCAAGTGTTGACCCACTTGTTGACGTTGAGACGTCTGAGACCGCCGAATTCACTGAGGGTGATCCATATGCAGATGCTCCATATGTTGTGCCTGGCAGAAAGGCACCTAGAAAGTTTATTACATGGGATGCGTACCGAATGTACTGCCAGAATAGAGGGGTACAATTAAAGTACGATCCTCCCAGTGAAGTAACGGAAAGAATGAAGAAGTATGAGTACTACTGCTTGGTACATGATCATGGCTTTAAAAGCTTGAGAGCAACACAGAATCATAGGGCTTACTATGTAGCACCTCCCCCAAAAGGACGAGGTCAAAACCACGCAACAGTCGAACAGATGAAGGTTGTTATTCCAGAGCCTGAAGTGGTCGAGGAAGAAGTTCCTGTAGAGGAACCTGAGACTGCTAAGAAGGATGATGGGCTGACAGGTGCAATTAAACGAGTGGCTCGTGGAAGAAAGAATAAATAAATTAAAGTGACATAAGGAAAGAAAATGGCACTAACATATGGAACAATATATGGTAATCCTGGTGACGAAAAAGTCACTGGAACTACTAAACTTCATCCATTCGGAACAAGAATGATGATTGATGGAGATCGTATTTTTAAATACGGTAGTATCTCCAGCGCAGGTGCTGTAGGTGCAGGCAAAATTGTACAGGCAGCAGCACCTACAGCTGGACATGATATGGACTTGGTTATTCCGACAGCAGTTGCTGTTGGGGATAAAAGTATAACGGTTACAACTACTGCTACTGATGCAGCTAAAGACCTTTATGCTGATGGGTATGTTTATATTAATGACGGTGCAGGTGAAGGACACGTATACAAAATAAGAAGTCACGATGCTCTTGATTATTCAGAAAGTGCGGCTTTGACTCTTAATTTTCATGATGGTGATACTTGTGCTGAAGCAATAGATACTTCTGCACTTGCTGGTGTGTTTCAAAACCCATACAGCAATCAAGTCGTTTCTACGGCAGGAGCGCATGGTGCGCGTACAGGTGTTATTACAGGGGTTTGTGCGACTGAGATGACAGCCAGCTACTATGGATGGTTCCAAACATGGGGGCCAGCAGCTGTACTGATTTCTACTAGTACTACAGTTGTGGGCAACCATGTCCGTACATCTGACAACGTAGCCGGTGCGGTAGAGCCTCTTGATCGTGATGGAACTAACGAAAACTGGGAAGCAATAGGTGTTGCCGGAATAGAAGGGGCAGTAGACACGGACTACGGGATTGTCGAATTGAGAATTTCAGCGTAACGGCCTCCCAATGGGAATAACAAAGGAGAAAGACTAGGGAGGCTTTTATTAGCTTCCCTGGTTAAGACAGCGATGACTGAAGATAACGGTGACAATAAATATCACCCCTCGTTTGTACCTCTCATTGAGAAAATTAATGAGCGAGGGTATAGGTCGCCATACGCATACGTCTCTTTTGAGACCAAGGAAGGGCATGTTCACCACGTCCCTATAGGCAATGGAACAGATAACCTGATAGCCATGGGTGATTCGGTTGAGGATGTCGCAAGCTTTCTTGTTGATAGTATTGCGGCCTGTCATCCAGACAAGCATAATGGACACGGTACGACGCATGACA
>VTLG01001147.1_pt1 | contig 17469 bp, 23 predicted proteins | sample 4694571 | NCBI WGS metagenome assembly VTLG01 (sample SAMN12604809, study PRJNA352737) | marine metagenome | biome: ENVO:00000447; feature: ENVO:00000209|ENVO:00000569|ENVO:01000036; material: ENVO:00002151; isolation source: viral sequences binned using virsorter ...
CAAGAGGGGATGTCCAGAGTCCTTTTGCACTTGCAAGCAAAACTTCAGTTTCGCTTCGTGGGAACTTCAAAAATAAAGCATCGCATTTTAAGCATGCCCATAATATCGGTTCATCTGTTGCTCCTAATACCTCTATTGCTTCCATATGGCGTGAATTACAGTGTAGACATTTTTTAGGTTTTTCTTCAAAATATACCTCATTTTCTACACCTATTGATTCAACCACGCTATCTGCTTGATTATCTACAATAAGGTCCTCTAATAATATCACAGGTATTAAATACCTAGGCTTTTTTTAACCTTGCTCCAAAGAGCGTCATCTAACTTGTTCTTTGAAGATGCTACTAAATAATCTCCTAAAACACCTACTACACTTTTAACTAAAGATTCTGTCATAACATTTTTCATAACAAAACCCATTGCTTTACTAACCATACTACTCCTTTTACTTTTTAAATTCTTTTACTATTTTAATAGCTAAATGCAGAGCTGTTAATAGCCCTACTACTACTGCAACAGCATCAGGTAACCAACCTGTTAAAATTACCCCTGCAGAACTTCCTCCAATTAGCGTTGTTTTTAAAGTATCGTTTATCATATTTCCTTTCTATGTTAATGAATCCCATGTGCTTTCAATGCCAGCCCATGAGTATTTAAAATTACTACCTAAATCAATTTCAGTTCTATCTAATTGTGTTTTATCTTCCCAATTGCCATCTAATGTTTTAAGCTTATTAGCACTAGCATCTGCAGACCAATAATAATCAGTTAATAAATTCCATATCGTATCATCTTCATCAATTAACACGTCGTTATCAGTATTTCTACCCATATACTCAAATGTATTAAAATTAAGTTTTCTTTCTACATTCCATTGAGTTGCATAATTTGAATCATATACAGCCAATGGATACTTTAAAGATGATGTTGACCAAATTTCAGAAGTATCTTCCCAATTATTAGCAGCATATATTGCTCTACTTAATTCAACTAATCTTTTTTCTTTAACAAATCCCATTAAAAATGTGTCTGCCTTATATTACCTGTTTGAGTATAGTTAGAACGAGCAAACTTTTTACCCTCTTTTACACTATCCATGTATTTAGTATAAAATATTTTATGAGCATCAGGATTAACATTTCCTACTAAATACCCATCTGCAATTACTTTATTGGCTAAACCTTCTCTAAATTGTAAAGGTAAATCAGATTGCTGAGTTAAATCATCTCCAAAATCTGTACCTTGAGATATTGCATATATTCTAATTTCTTTAACTTCAGAAATAGATTGGAAGTCACTGGTCTTATCATCACGTGTAACTGCATTAGTAGCTTTTTCAACTAATCCTAATTGGTTATTTCTTATATACCAATATCTTTCATTGCTTGATGAAGATGGAGTAGTTAAACCTTCAGCCCCATCAAATTCATCATCATCAATAATAGGATTACCTTGCAAACGTGGTATTTCAACATCATTAATCTGTACAGACATTATCTTTAGTATATTATCGTCTAAATTATAGTATCTATGTCCAGCAATAGAATTTTGAACATAAGTCTCTTTAATCAATTCAGTACGTGCACAATAATCATTTTGAGCCCTATTTAATGCTTTACGTATTTCAGTCTCTCTCATTTGAGGATGATGTTGTTGTACTAATTCTATTAATTCAAGTTGTTTCACTATGCATTCTCCAATGCTGTTACTTTAGCTGATAATTCTTGTATTGCTTTAACTAATGTTGGTATCATTCTAGTTTGAGAAACTCCCATTGGGTCAATTTCAGTACTAGTTGTAAAATTACCATCTTCATCAGGACGTTCAGAAGTTTTAGTATATGTAGCTCCATCAGTCCCGCTTACAGCTTCAGGCATGACAGTTATTACTTCTTGAGCTATAAACCCTCCTTTAGTAGATTCTCCACTACGCTTCCATTTAAAATCTCTTACTTTCAATCCATTTATTGTGGTTAGCCCCGCAATAGTAGTATCGACTATATCCTCTTTTAATCTTTCGTCAGATGTAGCAACAATACTGAAATCTGTTCCAGAAGTATTATGGTCAAGGGAACCTATTTTATTGCCATCCCCATCACATGCTTGGAAATATGTAGTTGCCCCCGCGCCATTATCTGCTCCGCATACTACCCTTATTCCACCTCTATTTGCATTATCACCATCATTTAAGAATCTAGCAACCCAGCCATCATGGTCAGTACCAGCATCATCATTAGCAGTATTAGCAACACAGTTTAAAATATACTCTCCTACATTAACAGTAGCTACACCAACAGTTAACTGACCTGTATCTTGAAGTCTTAATAAAGATTGCGCCATATAATGAGGTTGCCATGTAGCATTATCGTGATACCCAATCATAAAAAATTCAGGGTCATTAGTATTATAAGGTATTCCTGAAAACCAATGTTGATTATCGTCTGTGCTAGTATATATTATTCCTTTTCCCCTAACATTAGTATCAGAATTAAGTTGAATGGCAGCGGCTAGTCCAGGAGAACCACCACCTGTATTTCCATCTATAAGCAACTGAGGGCGAGCACTGGAATCTGCTCCAGCTGTACTAGAAAGCGTTAAACCTCCACTAGTTGTCTGTATTATCAGTTCATCTGCTGATTCATCCCATAGCATATAATTGCTAGCGGTATCACCAAAGAATTTAACATCATGACCTGTGTTATCAACTCCTACTGTTAATGTGCCATCAAATTGAGACGTTCCATTAACGTCTAAATTAGTTCCTACATATAATTTTTTTGCAATAGAAGCTCCACCTTCACATCGTAACGCTCCACTATCACCGTCATTAGTAGATGCATCTGTAGTATCTGTAATATCTAAAATACCAGTCCATGAAGCAGCACTCATTGTTCCTGTTGAATGGACGCCAGCGCTAGATATTTGCAATGCAAATGTAGTCCCTCCATTACCATCGGTTATAGGCACAAGAGTCGAATCGTTCCCACCTCCTGATGGAAGTGCTAATAACTGGTCATATGTTCCTGATATGGAACTCCCTGTTAAACTTGACATATTAAACCTTCCTTATTCTTTATCTGAAGATTGCTCCAGCATTTGTAATACCTCTAAAGCACCTTGTGCTTTTAATAGCATTTGATTATAATGGACTACTTGTTTTTGTAAATCCTCAATTGCTTCTGCATTACTCATCTTTTTATCTTCTACTGTTTCTTTTTTCATTGCCTTAACTGACATATTGCTCTCCTCTTATTATTATTAACCTAATGAAGTTCCTATTCCTATATCATCGCTATCTTGCTTTGATATCATCTCAGGACTCTTCGATTTTTTTTCTATTTTTTTCAAACCCGCAATAACATTACTTTGTATATCGCTTTTAGAAGCATTAGCGTCTAAATCTTCTACTATAACTTCATAATATAAATTATCCTTACCAATTACGCCAACTATCCATTGACCTTCAATAAAATCACAATTTGTCATAATACATGCTTTTGCTTCTGATTCAGTAAATAAACTCATTCTAATCTCCTTAAGGGGTTACAACTACATTTGATAACATACTTGCATCCATAATTAACCATCTATTTGTTGTTGATGCTCTATACATTAATGGTACCACTGCATATATACTTCCAATAGTAGATGCAGTCATTACTTTAGCGTCTAATCCGCCAGCATCCTCATCAATATCTTCTAAATTTGTTGCACATTCTATAGCGTTATTTCCAGCAGTAGCGGCACCAGTACCTGTTCTAATATTTATCGCTTCAGCACCTGTTCCAGTTTTCATTAACCATATTCTTGTTCCATCTGCTGGTGTAGCGCCATCTATTGTAATCGAATCTAAATCATCTGCACCACCTGCTACATTAGGAGAAACAACAAATACTGGACCATTTGTAGATGGTAAATCTATATTACCACTACCATCAATAGTGACACTTCCAACATATGTTCTTCCTATTCCCTGAAAATAAGACTTACCTCTTACATCAAGTAACCCCTGCAAACCAGCTCCATGGCCACCTAAAGCTATACCTGCACTTGTAACTGTTACGTTACTTACCATGGTTTTAGCGCTACCTTTAGTTGCCGTTATGGCAGTTTCTCCAGCATAAAAACGTACTTGCCCGTCTCCACCATCAAGGACAATAGCTGAGCCTTTATAGGCTCCTGCGTCAGTTGACGATACCCATCCGCCTGCACCATCATAATCAACACTAGTAGAGCCATATACTTTACTTGCTAAATATGATGAAGCACCACTATATGTTACCCCAAGATTAAGTTGTGTTTCTCCGCCAGTAACGTATCTATCTGCTAATAATCTAAATCCATTTACACTGCTTCCTTCACATAGGATATGGGGGTCATTTCTATCATTTGATTTAATATGTAAATATGATTCGGGATATCCACCAGAACCAGCATTGTTTATTCCAACCCAACCAGAACTACCATCAATAATCAGTGCATGAGATTTAGCATCACTTTGAACTCGAAAGTCCATATCGTGACCATCTTCATTAATTACTACTTCCTTATTGCTTGCATTTCCATTCGCATTAGCACTAATATATTTTGAGCCATTGCTATAGATATCTAATACGCCGTCACTAGATTCAGTTAAATATGTGTTTCCACCATTATCTAAATATATCTTATCATTCGTATCAACTGCAATCCCTCCAGTGCTTATTTTTAATGCAAATGCTGTTGTATTATCACCATCTGATAATGATACTAAATTAGCGCCATCGCCTCCACCCCCTGGAAGAATTAGTAATCTGTCAAAACTACTTGCTATTGTACTTGGCCCTATGCTTGACATTACTGTCCTCCTTTATTTCCCAATTGAGGGAATTTGCTTAAATATTCTTTAAATATATTATCTCTTTTTTCACCATACCATTGGTATAGTTGTAAATCACGTTGCATACGTGTTTTAACTTCATCTGATGAAGCTTGACCTGTAGAAAGTTCTGCGCTTACTGCATTTAATACTGCTGATGACATTTCTGAATCTTCATCGTTTAACCACCCAATAACATTATTTGTTGTAGCTGTACCATCTATAAAATTAGCAGATTGAGTAATAGCATCTTTATACGCAGTAATTGCTGCATCGATATTACTATTAGACATTAAATCTAACATTTGTCTTCCTAAAACTTGTGAAGCGCTATATAATATTACGTGTTGATAATATTTGTTTGGAAAATTACTTATACTAGCTGAAGAAGAATCCCAGTTTGCAATACTATATTCAGGAATATAATTATAATACCCCTGCTCTGATGCAGTTGGGTTAGGCTTAACAACTAATGTATTTTCTGTAATATAATATACAGGACTAAAAGATGTAGATTTATGAATAGAATCAGCGCCTAAAGTACTATTAGGGTCTACAAAATCAGCCATATCAGGATTTACCCTAGAACACGTTAAATTGTTTCTACTGACACCTATAATCTCTCTGATAGATGATATTGATACCGTCATAGGACCATCATATGCTGTAGACTTAATAGCAAATTCTTCTCCAGTACCGACTTTATCCATTACGTCATAACATCCATCAATTATCCATTGTTGAATAGCGTTATCATCTGCACTGCCTAAAGAACCTGCTAAATCTATTATTCTATCTTTAAAGCTAATTAAAGCCATTATTTTTTACCTTTTGATTTCATTTTCTTAACCTTGCCATTGTCCAGTTTACGCCTGTTATCAGGCGTAACTTCCCCTTTCCAAGGGTTTCCTATGCTACCTGAATATACTACTTTACTATTAGACACTATAATGTAGTATTATGTGTTACGCTTGCTAATATTGGCAATGGAGATAATCTGCATGTAATACTTAAATCTCCTGGATTAGCTACAGTCAGTATAAACTTTAACCTCATATATGCTTTATTTACTACATTAGCTACTCCAGATAAATTAACAACTGTTCTAACATCACACGCACTACTACCATTTAAATCCATAATTTCTACAGTAGTCCAACCAGTATCAGATGCTGCAACATCCATTCCACTTCCTGCAGGAGCATTAGCTATAGATGGGTCGTCTGTACCTTGCCACATAATTTGCATATCTGCAGTATTAGCACAATCAACCGCTTCTGTATTCCAAATAAATTGAGTAGCATCACTAATAGCTACTCCAAATGTATCTGTATACATTATACTAGTAGCTTCAGTATTATCAAAAGATAATGTTATTTGCCGACCATTATAGGACTTTTCAGAGCCTTCTATTATAGGGCCCCATTTACCAGCATTATCTATTTTATTGGCCATAATTTAACCTCCTAAGGTTTTCTTCTATTATCTGAAACATCTGATGTTTTCTTTTCTTCTTTCTTGCCTGGCTTAGAAATATCAGTTATTTTATTGATATTGCTGCTACCTGGTTTAGCTGCAGTTTGATTACCAAGATTAGCAGTTGAACTGTTATCACCTGGTTTACCAGCACCTCTTTCACCTTGAGGGCTTTTAACGCTTTTCTTCTTAGCTTTATCTTTTTTAGGGATGCTTTGACTACCGCCACCAACTACATTTACACCTAAGCCCATTTGAGACATAATGCCTTGCATAGAGCCTTCAAGCTTTTGTAAATTTACATTAATTTTATCACCTTTTGCCATGATTACCTTCCTATGCCCTATAAGGCATAATCTTTACTTTTAATGTTACAGCTCCAGCAGACTGTGCTGTACCGAATTTAAGTCCAATTGCAGTATGACGTGCTTGCATTGAAGATGCAGTTGTATCTACGTTAAATGCATCAAAGTCTATCAACCGAGGAGAACCCCAGTCACCTTGATTTGGATTAGGGTCTACAGTGCTAATACCATCTGCATCTAATGTTACCCAATGGTCGCTAATAATACTTTCATCATTTTGCCCATACCATCCAAGTTCAACATTTGTATCTGAAATAGTTCCAATTCTTTTAAACCATATCATCATATCTGTTGTAAACTCATAGTCCATTAACGGGCATAAACATATATCATTAGCCGTTAAGTTATGAGTTGCGACAGATGCACCATCAGTACCGTCTTGAAATTGAAAAGTATATACACCACGCTCTTCAACTAACGTTCCACCTACTTTTTTATCAATCTTACCAATTGATTGAGGATATAAATAGATATTGTTAGTTACTAGTTTTTTTCCAAATGTTGTTGCCATATTGCCTTTTATTTATAGAAGGGAGCCGAAGCTCCCCTCTATACTTTTTACCTTATTGATTATGATGGGTCAGCCCCTACACCACTGATTGTCACATCAGAAATGCTAGGTCCGCCTAAATAATACATTACAGTCCATGTTACTACAGCCGTACCAGAACCACTATCTTTAGTTGTATTAAATTTAAGTCCCGGTGACGCAATGCCATCAGATACTTTATACAATAAAGTAGTATTCTGTGCTTGGTCAGCAATAACATCTGCCGCTATACTTTGAAATGTAGATTCATCATCTTGCACTCCGTGTATAGACGTATCTGCTACAACTGTTCCTGTATTAGCTATATGCACTTGCAACATATATGAACCAGCATTCGCCAGTTCATTTAAGTCGTCAGCAGCAATAGCACTACTAGTAACACCAGCTGTTGTTCCAGATGCTAATGCAGCTGAAGCTTCAGATAGTTTTACCCAGCCATTACCCATATGTGTTTTAGTAAAAGCCATTTATCTACCCTCCTTAACTAAATTTCAAGACAGCGTGAGTTTCAGGAAGTTGTATTTCTAGACCAGCCTCAGTTATGATTTGGTCTTTTCTTCCATCTGCACCGTTATCTTGAATGTTGGTTTCGATAAATGTATCTCTACTAATGCCATTACCAACCAATGGTCGATAAGAAACATTACTTAAATCAATACATACACAATAATCTTCCCAAATACCTCTTAATAAAGGCTCTTGAATAAAGTGAAGATTACCAAATATAGTATTTACTACTGTTACAGTATGGCCAAATGAACCAGGAACTGTATTCACATCTAATCTATATTGGCTTGCACCAACAGAGTTATTTAAGAATGAACCAGAACCTAATTTATTTAAATAAGTAATAACTTTTCTTGAAGCTAATACTAATTTATTACCAGAGTTACCGCCTTCAGGTGCAAAGAAATCTTCCATTGCATCTAAGAAAGCATCGTAACCAGATGAAGCATATGACATATTATATACTTTACCATTAGACTGAGTATAAGGTAGAATACCATGTGTATATCGAGTTGGAATACCACCAGTTTCATTACTTGCTGAACCTACACCAAATAATAAAGCTTGCTCAATATCCATTTTGTGTTCCATTAATTTATCTTGCCAAACACGTTGATATTCATTAGATAATCCTCTATATTCAGTTGCCATAGCAGTACCAGAGAACATGTTCATTGCAGTTTTAAAAATCTGACAATATCCCTCTCTGTCCATGATTGCATCTTGCCAACCATCTGGAGCATTAGTACCCTCAGCATGTGAGCTACCAATTACAGCACCTTTAGCATCATCTGCAAAAGCATAAGTACCAGCTTCTAACGCATAATACGCTACTGCTACAGTACCTGCACCAGAAGTAACAGCAGGAGTTGCATTCACTCTACAACGTCTTACTGTTCCAGTAGTATCTTCAATACCTACTATTAAACCTTCTACTAAAAATTCAGGTCTATATTCAGCTGTTTGAATTGCACCATATTTATCATAATTTACATACGTGTTTACTACATTAGATGAACCACCATCCAACAAGTCGCCTACTGCCCATGTTGCTGAACCTACTGCTTCACCTAAGTTAAAATTACGTCTTTGCCATTGATGTCTTTGTTCTAAGAACTTAAAGACCGGGTCATTGGTCGCCTTCTTTGCCACATTCGATAAGTATACGAAAAAAGGACTTTGATTAGGAGCTAGCTCAGCTACTCTTTCACCAAAGTTAAATACTCTTCTATTATCATTTATCGAAGTACCAGCAGGAGTGTTACCAGCGGCCCCACTATAAAATGTTCCCATTTTAATACCTCTTTAAAATAAACCCTCTATCAACTGCTATTGCCTTCAAGTAGGGTTAGTTATTATTTGAACGGATTCTTACTATTAAAATCCGTTATCATTGAATCCATAACTTGGTCTTCTGTGGTTCCTGTCGCTTCTTGACCCGTGCTTGGCATTGTTCCCATAGGAGAAGGTACTTGCTGAGCTCTTTTAGTCTGTTGAAACGTTTGAGAAGGAACATTTGGCGCTTGGTTAGTAACCGAAGCTCCCTGCCCTTGTTTAATTCGCCACAATTGCACCAAATTATCCATAGTTAATGAATCGGATGATGACATGTCTTTTATAAATGATTGAGCTTCTTGAGGGTTTAACCCATATTTAGACTGTACTTCAGTGCTAATATTAGCAATTTCTTGCTGTTTTTGAGCATAAGCCTCTCGCTTTTGAACCTCTTCAACACGTGCTTGTCTTTCACCTTTTAACTGTTCTTGAATGATAGCTATATCGTATTGATGTTTTAACTCTTTATATTCTTCCATGTTATCACGCCATTCTTCTATCTCGTCTAAATAACGAGCGCTTTCACTAGAGGAATCAGCATAAGCTTCTTCTCTATTAAAAGTACGTGGTTTACTAGGTCTGTCAGGAGCTGCAGGAAATTCTTCAACTTTTTGCTCAGGTTGAGCAGGAGCCTGTGGCTGTTGTTGCATCATTTGTTGTTGCATAGCCATCATTTGCTGCTGCTGAACTTTTAATTGTTCAATTTCATTTTCTTTTTTAGCTGCTTGAGACTGCCAATATTGATAACGAGTATCATCATTTTTAGGCTCATCAGTAAAAGTTTCTACTGCTTCTGTGCTTTCGGGTGCTCCAAATGCGGAGGCCGTATCATCTAGGTTACCGAGGATTATATCATCAACGGACAATTCGCCTGAGGAGCCTTGACCTACATTTGCTGGAGCATCAAAAGCTTGCGATGCATCTTGCGATGGTTCGGTGTTTGGGGTATCCTGTACATTTGCGTTTTCCATTATTTGTCTTCCTTATTCTTAGCTGCCCCTGTTCTACCTGCAGGAGGTGAGCTATCTTTTATTGAACGAGCGATATCGCTCTTAACGGTAGATAGGTTGTCATCAAGACGCTTTTCAAAAACGGTACTAGCAGCTTGCGCTTTATTGCTAACTTTATCCATATCTGATTTAAACTTCTCAACTTCAACCCTTTTACGAAGATTAACTGATTCTCTGTCACGAGTCTGTAAATCTCCAGATAATTGTTTTATCTGCCCTTGAGCTTGTTCTAATTGTTGTTGTAATTTTTGAATTATATCAGTTCTTTGCATTACACCTTCAATATCGAATACTTCGGTTTTCTTAAGAACTTCTTCTCTATCAATAAGTCCTTTTTGATAAGCATCCATATAAAACTCAAGTTCAGCAAATCTATTTGTAGGTAAGGTAGAACCTGCTACAACGATTACGTCATACTTACCAACTGTAATATTGTTAAGTACTTTTACTTCACTACTTTTATCATCATATAAACGTTTGTTTACTGCATATTCAGACATAGAGTTATTTGGTTGAACCACTCTAAATATCTTTTGTACTGTATACAATTGCTGCATTAAAGGTATAGCTACTTGCCCAACACGGGTAAGACTAGCTTCAATATCAGCTAATTTTGATTTAATTTTTCTTTGACCAAATTCGTCTAAACTCACTGTCGCTTTGTAAGTTTGTGGAGCAACTGATGAATTACCCATCATCATTTCATATAAACCTAATTGATGGTCTATATCATTCTTTGCATCTATTTCATTTTTATAAAGCTCATTAGGAAGAGGTACTGGCTGAACAGGTTGCGGAGTTCCAGCATCCATATCAACAGGTATCGCAACTCCAGGTTGTGACCATTTCTCTTCAAATTCTTTCATATCAACACTGCCTTCAGGTATTAATATCTTTGTATTAGTACTAGTTGTAGCATGAGCGATAATTAAAGAACGTGTTTTGTTAATATATTCCTGCATATTTTTTACCATTCTTACATCAGATACAGGAAACGGTGTTCTAGTATGTATATTACAAAATGGAACAATAGGATAATGTTCGGTAGGCAAGATACGACTATATAATTTTTGGTCTCCAACAACAACACATTGATGAACCCTAGAAACTTGAACCTTTGCCACTTCAATCATTCCATTCAATATTAATTGTTGATAATCTATTTCTTCAATTTGTGGCTCTTCAGGCGCAGGTAAATCATCTGGAGACATACCCTCAGCAATTAAATGCTCAACAGAAGCTTGATATTCCATCATAATCTGTTGTTGTATTTGCTGAATTAACTGCTGTGCTTGTTCTGGGTCTGTAACGGGTTGACCATTAATAATCCATGCAGGCCGTTTAATATATTCGTTAAATGCCTCTTCATCCATTAAATCTTCATAACCACTAAAAGATTCAAATATACGAAATTGTGTAACTAATTCTTTAGAATACCACTCATAACCACGTACATACTCATCATTCTGTCCAAATGTACCATATTGAGTTTTAGTCTCTGTATCCTCAGGGAAAATTGTTTCTCCATTGTCAGCTCTATCTGTAATAGGCCTGTCACTATAAAGGTCAGATTCAGCATTGTCAATAGCTTTTTCATAAATAGGATATAATTTTTTGGCTTGGTCACGTGTAAAAAATCGAGATATTATAATATTCTCGGCATCGTCAAAAAATCGACTTCTAGAATTAGGGTCGACATATACATCTAAAGGGTCTACGCTATGCATGCACACTTCCCCTTTGCCCATATCCATCATAGGGTCTTGATACACATGAATGTAACCCAAGCCAGTTACATAATAATCATCTACTACATCTCTAATAACAGACCTACCATCTGAGATATCATACATATAAGATAATAACGCACTCAATGTTTGAGCTACCTTATTATCAGAGTCTTCTCTAGCAGCAACTCTAAAGCTAGGACGTCTTGCAGTTATCATAGCCTTGGCCGCTTCAACAGCAGGGTGTATCCGATTAACTACAATAGCAGCTTGACCACGGGATTCAAGGATTCTTTTTTGCTCTTCTGTCCATTGTTTCCCTAGCCTAAACTCTTTATCTTCCTGAGCATGCTCTGCCCATTTTTCTCTATTTTTAGAATAGGTTTTAAAAAGGTCTTGTACCTTCTGTACAATCTCTTTGTCATTTAATTTTGAATATTTTTCATCTGACATATTTCGTAATTTAACCCTTACATTAGCTTCCAGTCAAGCATTTTTTTAATTATTCCACTTTTTTCTTCATTTTCGACATATTTTTTGACTCTACAAGCCCTATGGCCATCTAATGCAGTCCATACTGCATCCATAATATCATCATGCTTACCCTTAGGATAAGATAAGAACTCTTTTTGAGCACTTAAATCTTCAGGCCTAAAGTAAAAATCGCCTTTTGCAAAGACAGGAACTAGTGAGAGCAAGCGCTCTGATTTCGCATTTCTAGGTTTAACGCCTCTTTCTAGTCCTGGAATATATAAATTCTCCTCTTGCATCAATTGTTTAGTCGCAGTCCTTAGCGCTTCTTGATATCCGACTGTTTCTATTTTCATCCGTTTAGGCCTGAATTTCTTATATGTAGATATAATTTCATTAGGTTGCTCTGCAGGAGATATACGCTTCTGTACAACATCCAACATATACTTCCTATTATTGCTGTCAACACCAATGGTAGCGATGACAAAAAAATCAGCCCTCCTTGATAGAGAGCTAGCAGGGTCAACACCGCAATACACATCAATTGGTATAATTTTTTCTTCATCATCGTGCAGCTCCTGAACTAAACATCCTTGTCCTCCTCGTCTTTCAAATTTATAATGATGCATCTTTATCCACTCAGGCTTAAATGGCGCATCATCAGGAGACTGTGCTATATTCATATACTCCTGATAAAACCCGTTCAAATTACCTACTGATGCAAATTCTTCTTTAATACCTAATATACGTTCTTTTGGAAATCTTTCTGGCCATATGGACTTTTGTTCATCATCCCATATAGAATACCATAAAGTTTTCCATGCAGTACTATCTTTAGCCCAATATAAGAAACAATCCTCTGATATTACTGTTCCAATCATGCATATCTTACCATCATCCGATAAAGAAGGTATAACAGCCTCTGTCATCCATTTCCTATTCTTTGCACGTGCTTCTGGTGTATATGCATTAAGTTCTGATTCAAAGTCATCAACGATAATTAAGTTAGGCCTTGTATCTCCTTCAATAAAACCACGAACTCTCTGTCCTGTACCTACAGCTATTATCCTAGTACCATTAGCTAGTAGTACATCTGTATTAGTCCAACGTTGTGCAGTATTAGGCCCCAAGTCCCCAAATATTCCTCTAAACTTATCTGAGTTAATTAAATGGTATTTAATACGTGATAAAAAGTTAATCGACTGTGCTTGCGACTCAGATACTATAACTATAAACAAATCTTCTTTAGATGATTTAAAAGCTGCTCTCCATAATGGATAAATAAGAGTGGTAACAGTACTCTTCGCCGTTCCCCTAGGAGCAGCTATTAGCACTCTTTTTGTGTCGTCATCCTTTAAAGAAGAATACACCTCGTGATGGAACGGGGGTGTTTGTTTGCGGAGGGCTGTCGGGAAGCAGTATCTTCCAAATAGTGCCATATTCTTCCGCATCTTCTTTAGTGCTTCTAACTGAGCATACTTTTCTTCAAAATCCATTATTTATCTAACAACCTTAATAAACCACCTAAACTATAACGAGCTTCTGGATATTCTTGTAAAGCCTGTATAGCATCATCATGATACTGTGTAATTTCAGCTACACTTTTAGGATTTGGCTTTCCAGGTCCTAATGTACCTACATAATCTGCTATAGTTGGCTCAACTCTACCAGGTTTTGGAGATAATCGATAATCAAAACGGTTTTTAAAATCTAAATTTAATTGTTTTGGATTAAAGTTAACAACTGATTTTCCTACATATCTTGGGTCCGACTTTAATAAGTTAGTATATCGTGTTAGCATTAAATATTGTAAAGGGCTCATCCTATTATTAACATCAAATAAACGAACACCTGCTTTAGTATTGTATGCTCTAAATGACGCATCAGCCATATAAGGAGTATCAAACATTTTATCAAGATGGTCATAAACATCCTGATGTGTTTTAAAGTTATGTGGCATTTGGTCAGATGCATGAGATGCAATACCGCCTTTAGGCTCTGGTAAATCAATATCTAGCATTGGCACTTTTTTACTACCGCCAAAATACGTGACTCCAGCTTCGCCTGTATAAACGTTAGGGTAAAACTCTCTACGTAAATTAATACCTTTTGTGCCAGGAACCGTAATAGATTGATTAATCTTATTAGCCGTTTTATAAATATCCATAGTTTCTTCAGGCGTAAACTTAATATTTTTAGTCGTCCCAAATGATTCTATAACTTTCTTTTCTATATTTTTATCAACAGGAATAAACTTATTATCAATAGCCTCTGCTAATTGGCTACCTGTACGCTTTAATTGTCCTGCTGCTTTTTTTATTCCAACCTTACTAAATAAAGTCCCAGCAGCAGTTCCAGCTCCAATAGGAGCTAATGTTAATTCGTTAATAATAGATTGAACCCTAGGAGATACTTGCATGCCTAAAAACTCTCCTGTAGGAAATACAGAGCTAGTTGGCTTTCTAATTTCAGCATTTCTAGGGTCAATAGGCGTTGCTTGCCTAATTTTCCCTGAGTCTATTAATGCTTGTAACGGATTAATTTGATTTTCTGTACTCATAATTACATCTCATCGCCTATTTGACGAGCTAATTTATTTCTTAGCTCAAGATAACGCTTAGTTCCTACTTTAGGGAACGATTTATCTCCAGCTCTATTATACCTCATATCTACTTTATGACTATCCCAATTACGTTTAATCCAATCCATCCTGCTATTCACCATATTATCAAAGTTATTTAAGCTTTCTTTGCCTCTAAGTTTTAATATTAGATTTCTATAATCAGCCTCAATACCACTAGGTGACTGTACTGGGTCAACTCCTGTTCTTTTTACAGTTTGACCTCCTGGCACAGAACCGGTCTTTGATGACATTCCAGGAGTAAATCTACCACCTGTATATGCGTCACTTAATATATCAAACCTGCCTGCTTCAAATACGTCTTTACTAGATTTAACCCCTGGCGTCTTAGAAAATGCTTTTTTTAAATAACTTTGTAATAATCCTTTACCTGTGTTAGCTATACTACCTATTGCCATAGGGGCACCGCTTCCAGTTGCCATATCAAATGCTAGCTGCTCTAATTCTGGAGTTACTCCCATTGCAGCTAACTTCTCTTGCCCTATATTTCTTTCACCTATTGATTGAAAATATCCTGGATGCGTATTACCAGGCATTTCAGGGTCTTTCATTGCAACCCCTAACAATAAATTGGTATTATACTTATTATAGTCCGTCATTCTTCTGTATCTTCCTTTTTCTCCTCAATCTGTACTCTTTGTAATGTCAATCCTTTTTCTTCTTCTTTTAGCTCATCTATAAGCTTTACACTAGAAAAGGCCTCAATTGTATCAGTAGTCTTAACAAGATGCTTCTCTTTCATTCCGTGCATATCTTGAAGGTTATCTACTGCCTTTAAAAGATTTGATATATCTTTTTTGCTTTGTGCTAATTCAATAGCTTGTTTTAATAAATCTAACGTATAGTCTTCGTCTAGACCATGCTCCGTTAATCTTTTTGCTAGTTCATCTCTTACCATACCTTGAAATATCTCCGATTTCATTGTTCTCTTCCACTTACGCTTCTGAGAATCATTAACCTCACCTAATGCCCATTCTATAGCCTGGTCATAATCAGGCTTTAATGCAAACATCATAGCAAGTGCTTTCATCTTATTTTGCTTAGACTGTACCTCTATATAGGATTTACCAGTCATTGTTACGTTAGTTTTCCTACCTTGAACGTATAAAGGCTTATTACTATACTTTGGATTAAAAAACGTATATCCAAAGGGAAACCTCATGTAAACATTCTTACGACCCGTATTATCAGTATATTCACGACGTGATAATACTTTTGATACATATCCGTCATCTGATAAGGCAAATTGACCAGGTTTAGCCTTTTTCCAAGGTCTATACTTGATTTCTTTTTCTTTTGCCTCTTTTTCCTTATATACAGGATACTCGGTCTCTTTCTTATCCCCTCTATGTTTAATCTTAATAATATACACTATTTAGCAACCCACACTACTTTAAACGTAGTTGTAGTCCAGTATTCCTTTGATAACGTGATATTATTACTTTTTCTTGAATATTCTATCATAATTCTTTTTATACTCTTTATCAGCTACAAAACGCATTGTATCGCCTTTTCCAGCATTATTCGTATCTTTTGGCTTAGAAAACATATATTTGTCTTTACTCATTATTAAAAGCCCTATTTAGCACCATTGGCCCATACATAGTCTTATCTTGATGGTCTCTCATAGAAAAGTAATGAGGTCTATATTCGCTCATCATCTTAACAAACTCATTAGGATTGCCAGCTCCCGACTTATTCCAATGGTCTTTCCAGTAATCAGCTTGCCCGTACATATTGTCAGGAACCGCTTGTGGTACCGATGTAAGAGCTAAACGTGTTAAAAATGCATTGACTAATGGGTCATTAGCATGTTCACCTATATTTCCATAACTATAGCTGTCTCCATCTTTATTTACTGTAGCTACATTAGCAATGTCAAAGTTTTCATAACCTAAGCCTGCTAGATGCTTATTTATAATATCAGCCCGTTCACTATAGGCAGTTCCCATTCCGCCTGTTCCTTGTCTTGAATTAACAATGTTTTGCTGTATATCATACATTCTGATAGGGTCTATTTGCCATGGACCTATTGTATGAGTTGCATCTTTATCGTAACCTGCACCTGCATATGTCTCTTTTAAAGCCATATTGGTCATAAAGTCACCTACAGGGCTTAAATTAGCTTTTTGCATTACAGAATCTACTTGTGTAGTAGCATCTGATATTCTTTTTAAACCATCGTTAATATCTTGATACGTAAAACTTGCCATTAATCTTTCCATTCTATAATTATTAAGTAAATCAGTATTAAAACTACAGCTAATATAGACAAAAAAGCCCATAATTCTATTAATAACTTAATCAAGCCTGGTATCACTTTCTTTTATGACCATGGTGATGTCTACTATTATTCTTAGCTCTGCCTGCTTTCTTAGCCTTACCGCCGTTTACTTTATTTGATTTTTTTCTTTTAGTTCCATAGCCCATTTAAAAATCCTCCTCTAATTCTGGATGAATATACGTGTTTTCTTCTATAATATCCCTAATAGCTACTTCTTTTGCTGTATTAAGCATAGGGTCATCAACG
>VTLG01001918.1_pt1 | contig 17466 bp, 32 predicted proteins | sample 4694571 | NCBI WGS metagenome assembly VTLG01 (sample SAMN12604809, study PRJNA352737) | marine metagenome | biome: ENVO:00000447; feature: ENVO:00000209|ENVO:00000569|ENVO:01000036; material: ENVO:00002151; isolation source: viral sequences binned using virsorter ...
CATGAGCTGATAGTTCATGAAATTTTTTACTCTAACCGCTTGTTCTTCTTTTTGACGGCTAGGTTTTCCTAGGGATTGAGTTCTAACAGGACCATCCGCAGGAAGTAATTCTTTATAAGCTTGAGCTTGAAATTGGGTAACCGCTTCAGCCAGAACTGGGTGAGTTGCACCACTAGCTCCTTGGAAGGGTTGTGTTGGATTGACATATTTAAATCCTAATAAATCTAAACCTTTAGTGTATGTATCTTCCCAGTCTTTTCTGGAAAATTTATATTGAGAATAATCATCAAATAATTTGGAACCCAGTCTGCTTAATTCTTGATCTTCAATTTGTTCTGCTAAATTATCAAAATGATTTTGACTCATTTGTTGTTGAGCCATGGGATCGAAATTAACTTCCGCTCCGCCTTCTTCATCCATAATAACTTCGGTACCCTCAGGGTTTACTTCTGATAATTGATCAGTTTCTGTAACCGTAATGTCTTCTGGTTTTGTAACAACCTCTGGATCTACGTTGGGTAACGCTTTATCTATTTTGTCTACCATTTATATCTCCCGAATTTCTTATTGTTTTAACCTGTTTAGATTCATTATTCAAGCCTTGTGAGTCTGGTCCCTTCAAAGGAGGGATTGCTTTCCACTTCACGTGTTGCATATTTGCAACAAGAGTTTTATTTGTATTTACTGTCTTGCCAGATGTCATAACCTTTTAATCCTGCTGATAGCGCTAGTCCCGGTAATCCGAATCTACTAGATATCATTCTTAATGTTGAAGGCTTCATTCCTAATCTAAGAGCTTTAGATAAAATACCTGTAGGCGCCATTCCTCGTGTTGCCATTCTTGCTCCAGTACTCGCAAATGCCGGTCCCATCCAATTAAATGGATCCGTTGCAATATCTTCTAGTTCTGCTCCTCCTTTAACCTGAGCAGCAATACCAATCGGTAAACTTGCCGCTACACCTAATGGAGAAAACGATCCTGCTAATACTTTTCCTACGGGTCCGAGAGCTTGTCTTGGAAGACCAAAGCCTTTTGCTTTTCTAGCTTTCATCATGGCACTAGAACCGGGAATCGCGGCTGCTGCTCCTCCCACTATACCTGGATACTGCCAGTTTAAAATTTCTTCATCAACTTTTGGAGTTTCAGATTCTAATAAGGATAACAACACTCCTTTTTGTTGATTCTCATCTGTCATGTAAGTTGTTGGGTCATCATTTCTAAATTGTTTCACTAAAGGCTCTGCCGCTGCTCCTACCGCAGCAATTGCTGCGTACGGCGCAGCTTTCACTCCGCCTCTACCCAAAAGACTTAAAAATCTTGTTGATGCATTTTTTACTTTAGCCATTGCTCCAGTGGTTGCTTCTGAGCCAGCAAAAACTTCAGCTGTCTTTACCGGATTAGCATCAATGGCTGCTGCACAGTTTCCAGGCAAGCCTCCTCTTGATAAAAGACTACAAAACTTTAATTGTTCTTTTTTAGATAAACCTTTTAAGGAGTTTTTCATCTCGGCCAATACTTCTTTGGCCGTTTTTAAATTTGCTCCTAGCTCCGGTGTCCATTTTGTTTTTCTAAAGCTCTCTTTCATGGCCGTTTGTGCCTCTCCCGGTAATGTTGAAAATCGTCTTTTTCCTAAAACACTTTCGGGATCTTTAAAACTAAATTCAGGTAATCTAACTTTTTCAAAACTCGGATGTTTAACTTTAAAGTCTTTTATATAAGCTCTATGGTCTGATTTTATTTTATTTGCCAGATCCCAGTCGTTTGCTTTTATAGCTTCGTTTAATTTAATTGCATTTTTAGAAACCATAGCATCCACTTGAACTTTCAATTTTGTATTTTGATCCTTTTCCAATATTTGAGTAAAAATAGAATAAGGGCTCTGTCCTGCGGTATATCCACTTCTCATCGCCATGACTTCATCAACCGATAAACCTTTCAAACCGTATTTGTTGAATAAATCCTTAATCCGTCGTTGACGAGACACCATTCCTTTCCCCGTAATATTTTTAGGATTAAATATCTTATCAAATTCTGCTACCGCAATATTTCTAGCTGCTGCATGCCATGACCCTATAATGGCACCACTTGTTCCACCCGCTTTAAACTTAATATTATCTTTAATTTTTTTAGATAGTCTTTTATCAATGTCCACTCCTTCTAACGGGATGGAACCATCTAAAACTCCAGATAATTTAAGAAGCGTATTAGGAGTGTATTTTGCATCCACACTAAATATTTTTTTAATAATATGATCAGGAACCGAGTCTCCTTTTTTCCAAGTTCTTATAAAATTGAGAAAGGGCTTGTCCTTCATCAAGCTTTTGATGGCTTCCGCCGTTTTAGGTTGTAAAGGCGGAGTGGTATAACCTGCTCCTCGATGAAATAATTTTAATTGTTTTATCTGTTCCGCTGTAGGTTTTTTAAATGTATAAAATCGAGAGGATCCTTTGACGTTTGGGTCTAGAGCTTTTTCAACTATCTCTGGCTTTAACGCAGCATACAAAGAATAACCTCCACTTCCTTTTTGTAAAGCATGTGAAACTTTAGGAGGGATTGATCTTCCTTCCCTTAGCTCCATTCCTAAAAGTTCTCCTAATTCTTTTCCGGTAATACGACCTTTTGCTTTTAGAGATTTTAAGAAATTGTCAGCATCAACTCTTATCTTTAAAACTTTTCTGATATTCCCTTTATCCGTTGATGCCATCCACCATTCTTGTACCGATTTGTTGGTTGGATTAAGTTCTTCTAAAAGTCTTAATTCCTGTGGAGTCCATTTATAAGCTGACCATTCTTTTACTGGCATTACATTAAATCATAGCGATTGACCTGATCATTAACTTCTAAGATCTTCGCTAAGCCTCCCCCTGCAAACGCCGGAGTTAGATTAATATTCTTTAAAATCATTTCCGCAAACTCATCGGGACTGGCTGCGGTGATATCGACTTGATTTAAAAAATCATCATAAGCCGACATACTTCGTCCGTAGTATTTAGCCATTAGGTCCAACGGTTCGCCTTTTCCTTCTCTCAACATAGACAGATCTTCGGGACTGAGTTTAAGTCTATTATCTTTGAGTAAAAGGTTTCGAGCAATGGCTCTGGACATTCCGGTTTGCATATTCAGCGCGCCTTGGAAAGCTGCAGCATCCCCGGGCCCTGGTTCCGGGAGCATGGATTTTGCTTTATCCGACCATTCTTTAGAAGGTTGAATTCTTGTGTTGCCCTGCTCATCGATATACCTATAAGAACGACCTTTGACCGGTCCTATGGAAGTCGCTCCTTTTACGCCTTCGGTTTCTAAGCTAGCGATCCCTGAGCCCCGTTTCGGGAACTTAATCATCTGCGCACTCGGTAAAGGAGGCGGATTTAAAATTTTGTTAATACCACTTAGGTTCTCGGTTAAAATTTTGAGTTGAATATCGTTGAGTTTACCAGCAGACGCAAATCCCATGGCATCTTCGGTGGCTTCAATGAGCGCGGATCGGGAACCGAGGCTAGCCTCCGTTGCGTTTTCTAATCCGGGTAGATATCTCTGGAACAAGGGATTCTTTTGAGGGCCTTTTCCCAAAAAAGTGATATTGGTTTTCGTTCCCATAAATTTATTTGGGTTCGCTCCAATACCCGAAGCCAATTTCATTAAATTCTCTAATATTAGTTTCCTAGCCATAGTATACTAAGTTATTTCCTCTATTTATTTTCTCATCCTTATAATCTTCCGGGTGAGTTACAAAATAACCTCCCCTTAAACGCATAATCGCTTGCGTCATAGAGTCCACATAGTCATCATAATCTCCAAGCGGAAATGCGGCACATTCTTCGATCACTTCCTGGGCAAATTGCTTATGTTTGGGCGCCCAAATTTTGCCCGCTTCGAAAAGAGGTGCAATCGAGTTCACTCTAACATGTTTATCGTTCCCTTTACTAGGGGTAAAATTTACAACTGGTATATCCATCTGTCTAAGCTCATGAGTGAGAGGTAATCCAGAAGCTTTCGCCTCAATGATCACTGCATCAGGTCTCCAGAACATATATTCCTTTTGAGCTTTACGTCTGAGCTCGGGAAAATCGTATCGATCTTTAAATGCATCTAATAAAATTGCATTTTGTCCATTTTCTTCTCTACGAAAAATTCCCCAAGTGGTAATTGCGGAATAATCGGCTGTTTCTTTTTTCATAAAAGCCGTATCATAAGACTGAATGATAAAATCACAGTGAGGAGGGTCATTAGCCTTCCAATCTTGCCACCATTCTCGTTTTATAATAGCTCCTTCGTCAGAAGTAGGAGATTGCATGTACTGAGCGTTCCATTTTGGAACGCTAATAGAAGCTTTAACCCCCTCTAACTCTTTTAGTTTCCAATATTCTGGCCAAACCGGTTTTTTATTTGGAAGAATCGCTGGAAATTCTACAACTTCCCATTCATCTCCCTTAATATCTCCCTGAGCCTTGACTAATTGTCCCGTGAGATCTTTGGTAGACCAACGAGTCATAACCAAAACGATTTTTCCACCTGGCTGCAGACGTTGTCGTGGTCCAGAAGTGTACCAATCGTAAACTTTGTCGTAAGAATCTTTACTCAACATATCTTTTTCTTTATGAGGATCGTCAATGATGAGTAGATCAGCACCACGACCTGTCATGGCACCTCCAACACCGACCGCGAAGTACTCTCCGCCTTGTGCAGTCTCCCATCTTCCGGCAGCTTGGGAATCTTCTCGCAAGGAAGTATCAAAAAGTTCCTTATATTCTGGAGAATCAATTAAATGTTTTGCTTTTCTTCCAAATCTTACCGCTAATTCTGCGGTGTGGGTTGCTTGAATTATTTTTAATTTAGGATTTTTCCCAATCATCCACGCTGGTAGATAATTTGAAGCAAATTCTGACTTCGTATGACGAGGAGGCATGTTAACAATTAGACGATTTATCTCGCCCGCGGCCAATTTATTAAATTTTTCAGAAATAATTTTGTGATGATAACCAGAAATAAAGTCTTCCCACATAAATTTCACAAAAGATAGAAAATCATTATGACATCGTTTCTTGTTTTCTAATTGATCTGCTTTTAAATATGCTTGAAGGTACTGCTTTTGTTCTTCTACTGGTAAATTTTTTATAAAATTTTCGTGCTTATCCATATATAAAACCGTTTATAAAACCAATACCATGACTGTCTGAATTAAGCAATAAAGGGTAAACCTTGGGACCCCTATTTCTTGGTTTAGGGGGTGGGCCCTCCCCAAATCGAGCCATGCAGAAATTGCATGGGGCCCGATCCCCATTTAGTTTGGGTGGGCCCGCCCCGATACGCTACCCCCATGGGGGTGGGCCCGCCCCGAATGGCTACAACTTGCACGAGCTATGCAAAAATAACATAGGATATTATGTAGATTTTACTTGACACACAAATAGAAAGAGGCGGATTACTCCGCCTCATTCGTGTATAACTATTGAGATAGTTATTCTTTAATAGGTCTCTTACTTGCTTCGGTTGTTCTTCCGAAATAATTGACAGCTTGTTCTCCGAATTGAATTATCCAATCACTCAAACAGTTTTGTGAACAAAACAATTCAAACAATAAATACTTTCTTCTTCTAGTTTGATAGACCTTGTTTCCTTTAGTTCCACGAATACGATCTTTCGTTGTGTATTCGTGACACTTTTTATTCTGGCAATAGTTCATTAATGTACTGTCTTTCTTTTTTCTTTTTCAGCTTTGAAGTGTTCAAAGTCTGGGTGTGTCGTCATCATCTTACCAATTTTTTCAAGTGATAATAAATGCATAACCCAGTTCATCTCTTTTAATGAAAGTGATTGAGATACAGTATTTATTCTTTTAACTGCTTTCTCTAAATCTGGCTGAACAGCATTAACGAAAGCCACAGCCGAAAGTATTTTCGGCTGTAGATATTCTGGCAAATTATTCCAAAGTGACGCTTGTTTAGATTTCCAATAACCTTTAGACATCAGCACTCTTTATAGTTATCATTCCAGTAGCTTGTCTCCATTGGTTGCCATTTTTATTTGGCGTTGCGTCTAAATCCCAATAGATGAAACAAGGATAACCAGCATTAGATACAAAATATTTACCAACTGTATCTGTATCTGGTTTATTCCATTGTCCTTTTCTAGTTATTATGGCTTTATGTTTATTAGCATAATAAGTCACGTAAAAAGTTTTAGGCAACTGATTTGTTTTTTCATTACTGTCTAACTTCATTAGTTTCCTCTCTTTCTACTTTCTTTATTTCTTCAACTTCAAACTGTCCAAATCTATTAAACAATTCATAAGTTATATTGCTGTCCTCATTTAGATTTTTTAAAGCAACTAAATATTCACTTGCTTTGTCTAAAGTATCAGCAATTTTTTTGATTAAGTAGTTAGTAGGTAATGACTTGTACTTAATAACCTCTACTACTAGTATTGTCTTATCCATTTTACTTTCTCCTTTATTGTTATACATACTGGGATATTATATTAAATATCCCAATATGTCAAGAAGTATTTATTGTGTGGATTGTTGTTGATTATATTTTAATCTAGCGGCTATTTTATCTTCCCTTGATATGTTTTTATTTTTCATACCTTTTATTCTATCAGCCAGATTTTTTGGATTATAGATTACAAGCCCAGTAGAGTTAGTTCTAATTATTTCAGCTTCATCAATGGCTAATCCTAATTCAGATGATAACTCTAACGCTTCATCTAAATATTTATATCCTTTTAAACCAACTTTAATTTCTTTCATTTGATTTAAAATAGATTTAATCCATTTATAATGTGCCATGATTAATTGACCTTTAGCTTGTTGCCAGATTACAAAAGTATTAAACTCACTTTCGGAAACTGGAATTTGTCTATCACGACAATACTCACGACCAATTAAATCCAACTCATAATCCGAGTTCCAATCTCTTGCGTGTGAGATTTCATTACCCTTGCCGCCACTAAATCCAAGTGCTTTTTCATTAGCGTCATTAAATTTAGTTTGGTGTGGATTACTGTCCTTGCCGTCCATCTCGATATTAATATCTGGATTGCAATTTTCTTTTGCTTTTAACTCATCTCTAAAATAAGCATAAGCAAAGTCACGTGAGTGTGGACTATAATCATTATAGTCACTTTCGCCTTGTCTATCAACTCCATCAATGTCTCCATTTAAACGAAAGTCAAAATGTTTAGTGACATACTTGTCCTCGTCATCTTTTGCTTTTGCGTTTTGCATATACCCAAAATGGAAGCAACTATCTTTTGCGATAGTATTAACATTTGGATATTTGTCTTGAAGATAATGTGCCATTTTGACATCATCTTTTGGATATTGTCTAGTCACACATTTTTTCGCAAGTTCCCAAGTTTTATTTTGCTTGTCTAAAAAATCCTCTCTTAATTGAAAGAATTTTTCTTTCTCTTGCGTGTTTTCTTGTTCCAAGTGTACTCGCATACGATTTGCGATTTTATTACGATACTCGGAATTTAGTCTTATTCTACTCATAGTTATTTCTCCTTTTGTTAAAATAAATTTATAAACCACTTGACATTAATAGTCAATAGGATTATATGAGATATTAATTAATATGAACAAAAACTATTAATAATATAGAAGTGAACCTGCTCGTGGCAGTACAAAAACGCATGAGCAGGTCACAGGAAAAATTATGAATTATATAGAATGCACAATCTGCGGTTGTACGCCCAAGCCCGATGAATGGTCGGCACAGGTGATAGGAGCATGCATTGATTGTGGATAGTATTTGGTTTTATCCAATTGTAGGACTTGCTTTTTTAGCAATACTATTTTTGTTTGATATTTAAACTTGAGCCCTGATCCATTGTACTAATACGCGCGATGAGACTGTTCAATGGATCTGGGGTCAAGTTGGTAAGCGAACTGCAACAGGCCTATGACCTGCTTGGCCACTTTAGAATGATTCTAAACTGAAAGAAAAATATGAAAATTAGATCTAAGCACAATGATTTGATGAATTATTTCGTCCACGATAAGCGCGACCTGAGTCGCGCTTACGTTAGGAAGTGCGAGCGCTTCCTCTGGTCCCTGAGGAATGCCGGACTGATCACCAAGCCACAAGCAAACACACTCTTCAGGCTGCAAGCCGAAAGATCCCGACTGGGTGGGCCCGCCCGTAAAGAGTCAGGCAGCAAGCGACCAAGCTTGACAGGCTGCAAGCTGTAGGATATTATAAGATTATGAATAAGAAAGAAGCAAGAAAGATAACCGGGGGCCTGAGCGCTCCCTCTAAAATGCCAGGACCGGCGTATAACCTGCCAGCAACTGCCTGCATAACAGGCGCCAAATTGGTGAAGGTGCCGGGCTCAGTGTGCGCAGGATGTTACGCGTTGAAGGGCCGCTACAGGTTCACCAATGTACAGCAAGCATTGCGCCGAAGACTGGAGAGCTTAGACAAGCCTTATTGGATTCACGCTATGGTTGTATTAATCGATAAGGCTCCATATTTTAGATGGCACGACTCTGGCGACCTTCAGGGCGCATGGCACTTAAAAAATATTTTTGAAGTCTGCAAGCGCACACCGGATACAATGCACTGGTTGCCTACCCGGGAGACAGGAATGCTCAAGCTCATGGATCCGGACATAGTTCCGCCTAACTTAATCATTAGACTGTCAGGCCATATGATCAATGGAAAAAATTCTACATTCTGGCCCTGGACGTCGACCGTGTCGACTGAAGGGAAGACCTGCCCGGCTCAGGACCAGGGGAACCAATGCCGCGACTGCCGTGCATGCTGGGACAGGACTATAAGCAATGTCACCTATCCCAAACACTAAACATGGAGGCGCCAGAGCGCGCCCGGATATTATAGACAAGATTCATGATCAGTGGTGCAGGGACAATGGATACCCAGTCCCCAAGCCTACAAGCTCTCAAGCACAGAGACGCAAGACTTCAAGCCACAAGCTAAGGGCTCAAGCCGAACGCCCGAGCTCACAAGCTCCAAGATCCGGGAACCAGGGTACAAGCGTACAAGCTGGTCCAGGGCACAAGCAACCATTATAAAAGTATTTTTTTTATGCTTAATATGAAATGATATTTGGTGCGGGGAGAAGTGCACCAAATAGGGTTTTGTAGGGGATGTACATTTTAATTCTACAGTGAAAAAGTTCCCAGCAGAATTATAACCCAATAAATCAGGAGTACCGAATAAAGCCCAATTTTCCAACCTTGTCCACGTAATTCTCTTAGATTCATCTCTTAATTTTTTCCAAAGTTTTCGTTCGGCCAGCCTTGGAATCTTTTGAGATTTCACCACTACCTGAACAGTTAAAGTTTACCAATTATTTTACTCATACGAGCTCTTTCTGGTTCAGCTACGAGAACTAATCTATGAGTTTCTCTGTTGCCGATCAGTCTGTTTTCTAAAAGATTAATTTCCTTAATGTCCATCATCTGTCCATTAGGAAGTTGAATCTGAACCCTTGCGTTACCGCTCGTAGGGCTTATAAAAAACTTATCCAAAGCTTGTCTGAATGACTTTCCGTTTAACATTCTAGTTTGCAATATACAAGAAATATTATATAGTTGCAACATTATGGGATTACCCAAACAATTAACACCCAAACAAGTTAAATTCGCAGAATTAATTGTCTACGGAGTAGAGGGGATACCTATAACCAAAACCGAAGCCGCGAGACTGGCTGGATATAGCGAAGACGCCAGAGAGTTTTCAAAGCTTACTAACCCAAAGTATTACCCATTAGTATGTGCTTATATTGAAAAACTGCGAGAAGAAGTAAGGCAGAAATATGACATAAACTTTGAGAATCATTTGACTGAACTTGGAAAAATAAGAGACCAGGGTAAAAGAGATGGTAGAAATCTAGCCGCAGCTGCTACTACTGAAATAGCTAGAGGCAAGGCCGCTGGATTTTACATAGATCAAAAGATTATCAGACACGGTAATATTGAAGATATGAATCTCAGTCAACTTTACGATAGAATGAGAACTATCAAAGAGCGTAATGAGAGAATAATAGAAGCAAGACAACTATTGGAGGGCGAGAATGCCAAACAAAAAGAAGAAAAACAAAAAGAAAAATCTGAAGAAAAAAAAGAAGAGAAAAGCGAAAAACAAGAAAAAGAAACGTTAGAAGTTTAATCTATCATTCTAATTGTGAGCCAAACAGCATTGTATAGCTCACTCGTCTATTCTCTACACCCTCTTTCATAGAAATAGGGTGTGATTTATGAAAGTAAGCTCCGTTAAAGATTACGGCTCTATTACTTTTATAATTTATATTAATAGGTTTAACATGATGGGAGTCAATATAACTTTGAGCTTTCTCCTCATTTCTATTCCAATCCTTCCTTCCCCAATCAGGGGGAGGAACAATTTCATAAATAGATAGTCCATTTACTAATTTATCTTTTACTGATTCATCACTAGAAATCCAAATATTAACATTGAACTGAGAAGGGTCAGCATGAAGGATAACGCCACTGCTTTCGTTCTCATAAACAAAACTCCAGGCTCTTTGGAAAGGGGGTAAGATGTCTAGTTTATTTTTAAATTCTTTTACAATTAACTGAGTTATATAGTCTTGGTCTTGTTGGTAGTCTATAGCTTGATAGGTTCCATAATTTTTATCAACGTGCTTGGTATACAGCATCCTTATTTTTAAAATAGATAATATTTCTGGGATAAAGAAATCATCTATAATAGTTATTTTATTATTTTTTAATGAGAAATTTATGGACTGCCAGTCTTGTGGGGCCAATACTTGTTTGGTCATCAACTAGATTTTTTTCCATAATTATAGGATAGACATATCCTAGTATTATTAGTCTTTTGTTTGCCTACACAATGATAAAGATAACTTCTAAATATTAATGCCATCCCAGGTTTAGGTGTAAACTCAATTGTGCCTGCGTTATAATCATTGAAGGACGAGACAACTGGAAATGTTATCATTTCAGCTGGATGTTTAAAATGGATCTTAGCCGAAGAATCATCACACCTTAAATAGTAAGCAACACTAATCAAAGACGGATTGTGGGCATGCCAATCTTGGTAATTATTTTTTTTATAAATACTAAACCACCCCTCAGGAGAAGTATCTAAACAATTTAAATCAATGCTTTGGGCCTTACAGTAACTAATAACTTGATTATTTATGAACTTATTAATATCTGAAAAATCCGGATCCTCACTAATATTATAAGTATCTAAAGTATTATAGGTATCGTTTGATATCCAATTCTTTCCACCACTTTTAACTTTGTTTCTTAGACTTAAACATTTCTTTGTTAATTTTTTCTCTAAGAGGTGATTGTTAGGGTTAGTAGCAACTCCTATAAGAGAAGGAAAATAAGAATGCAACGTCAAATTCTCCCACTTTAAAATCTCCACGTCTCTTTCTCCTTTATAGTATTATACGTTTATTTTCTCCATTTTTGTAATACATCCGATAGGGAATATGTTCCTGTCAGAAAATACTTCATCTTTCTCATCATAGCTCGCAAACGTCCAGACAAACTTTTTCGTTTTCTTGTAGACGTACCCGAAGGATACCATCTTTGAGCATTCAAATCTATCAAACTCTTCCCTAGTGGCGTGACCTCCGTCTGCAGTAATATCCAGCCAGGAGATTTTGTAGAAATAGTATTTCGCTTTGTTAATTTTGACATGTTTATATTTTGATTTTTTTCTGAACATAATATTGTATACCCTTTCCCTTATAAATTAAAAAATAAAAAATACCATTCATATGCGCGCGTCCCTTATATTGTTGGTATTGCTAGCTTTTTGAACATCCTAGTTGAAATAGGAAAACCTATAAGATACAAAAACGAGCGAATAAGTGTTGGTATTGCTATCTCATTTTTTTTGTATCCAATTGTATCTTGACTAAAGATACAAAAACGAGCGAATAAGTGTTGGTATATAACAATAATAACTTTTGTATCCATTGTAACCACTTTTGAAAACTTTTTAAAAAAAATTTTTTATTTTATAGAAAAAAGAGTATACAAAGGGTATAATACTCAAAATATGGCTAATTTGCTCGCTAATCTATTCATTTTTTGTATCTTTACCGTTTGGTTGATTTTTCTTCTCCCTATAGTATTGATCCACTTTCTTAAGGAATGCGTGTTGACATTGGACAAATTCCTTATCCGAAACTTCAAAGCGTTGAAAAAACTTATCTTTAGAACACATTAGAATGACACCTTGTTGTATTTTTGTGCCATAGACGTAGTTATGGGCCATTGCGTAAGCTCCTAATTGAATAAAATAATCTTCTATCCATTCTCTCTTTTTGGGCTTGTTGGTTTGCTTAAAGTCTATTATACTTTCGCGCGAATTATAAATTCCAACCAAATCAGTAGCACCAGCATATAATAAAGGGTAATGGACGGTCACCTCTGTTCCCCATACTTCTTCCAAAGGCCCTAGTCCCTGGTTAATGATCTGTTGTGCCATGGGGTGTGCTTCCATGCCCACTGCCGTCAGGTCCATGTGCCCCGAGCCCTGAATATACGCTTCCAAATACGTGTGCATGGCGGTGCCTCTCATCGCAGAAACATCTCGAATGCGGTCAGCTCCCTGAGCCCCGATTCGTGCTCTCCATGCCGCTAGAGATTGTCGCTTTTCCTCCGACTGAGTTGCGGAAAGTATAGTTGTAACACTCGGTAACATTTGTTGATCGATATCATAGTGTCTGGACCCCTGGATCAGGGATCGTTGAGATTTCGGATAGATAAATTTTTTATTCCATTTCATTGCGCGGGACATAAGGTTTGTATCCTTGACTCTGGGCCTCCTGGTCATCTTCCCCGACAATGCTTTTTACTTCGGGAACATAATGTTTTAAAAGTCTTTCAACACCCTGTTGAAGAGTCAGTTTTGACATGGCACATCCTGAACATGCACCAGAAAGTTTTAAAGTAGCCACGCCAGTATCACTGGCAAAGTTAATAAAACCAATACTGCCATTATGAGCAGCAACACTTGGAGCCACTTTGTCTTGAAGCACAAACTTAATATCCTTAACAATTTCATCTTGGGTTCTCATATATTATAATACTGTCTATACATACATTCTTTAACGGCCCAGTAAATAAGTAAATATCTACCAAAAGGCGTGAGAGGTAAAGCTAATGAACTGTTTAAAGCTGAATACGAAGGTCTAGCTAATCGGCTCATGAGACTCTCTTTCCATTACTAATGTTATGGGTAATATAGTTTCCTTTCTTATTCGTATAATATAAAGCTCCGTTAAACTTGGGCTTCGCTATCAGAATATGTTTTAGAGCTTTCTTATAAGACATATTCTCGGTCTCCGTATTCTCTCCCGTATCTCCATTTAATATTTTAAATTTATATCTCATGTCATTAACATGGATAAACTTAACACAAGAAAGAGTAAGAGTGAACTAAAGATAAAAACAAATATTTTATCGCGTGGGTCCATTAGTTATGAGGACAATCATGAAACTTTTTTAAATCTTTAAGTTTAACTTTGTCGCTAATGACTCCTTTCTCTTTGAGTTTTTTCCATTCCTTATAACCCTCAATCCATTCTTCTGCGTCCGTGGTGCGAATCTTCTGATAAGCCCAATGGTTAAGTTTTCCTGAGTATCGTTCAATGATACTTAGCAAAGGATCTGTTAATTTTTTCCAAAAATTTTTTATCATAGTGATCTATTATCTGTTTAGCTCTCTCCTGTTTTACAATTAAAAAGGGGTACACTTGTTTTAGGATTCGGTAAACCCCGTGAAATCCTACCCGCCATCGATGCTGGTCTTGCCAGTTATCTTTGGTCGGATATCTTTTGATGTCCCTGTTCCCTTCTGCCGTAGTCGTCATCAAGTAATCAATCAACCTGCCGTCTACCTGGGGTACCTCCAGTCGGACATTCAAAGTTTTATAGACAGGTTTATTAACTCGGTCGTGACGTATCCGTTTCTTCCAACCAAATTCTAGATAACCTTCCCCATCAATGATACCCGCAACGTAGGCCGCCTGCTCTGAGGTCATTATCCTCATAAACCGGCTTTACGCGCCTCATCTACAGGATCAACGAGAGTTTTTTTTAATCTCTTAAGTTCCTGTTCAGCAAATTGTCTTCGCTCTTTCTCGTCTTTATACATCTTTACAGCTCCTCTTAAATTACCTTGTAGAAATTTAACTCGAGCCTCAAGAATTTGAATATCTTCCTTCATGTTTTCTCCTTTTTTCTTAGCATCTCTCATTTCAGGGGAGTTCATGCCGATCCCCTTAACTAAGATAGTTTCGGTTTCAGCTTCTTGTCTAAGTTTATGTTCTTTCTCGTATTTTTCTTTCCAATCTACTTTCATATTAATATCCGTCTTATGTAACCATGAATCATCGGGATCGAATTTCATCAGCTTTGTCCTTGATTGTATGGTAGATATGAGTTTTAATATCTTTATCCGTTCCCATAATGGTAAGCACATCCATCCCCGAATACGCTCTCGCGTAAGCGTTGTGGCTAGCTGCGACCGAAGCTCCTGAAGCGAGTAATGCAAACTCACTGCAGCCGGTGCACACCATTAGAATCAATAATAATGGTATCTTTGTCTTCATCAAATGGACCATATATCTCTCCTTCCAGTTCTCCTTCTGATTCACACATTGTACAATTCATTGTAACTTCTTTATTAAGTTCTTCAACTGATTTATTGGGAACTTTTATAAAACCATTTCCGTTACAACGTGGGCAAATAGTATTAAGTTTCTTTTTTGTCTTTAGCTTTTCCATTCAGTCTCTCCATTTCTTTGTTCACTAATATATTAATGGTACCACTCCGACTCTGAACAATGTGCGGAGTTATAACTCTACGAATCTTATCTAAGTTTTGATAAGTCACTTTCGTTAGAGAGACATTTTTGTATTTACTTATGTCAGTCATTTGTTATATCCTCTTTCATATTTATTTGTTTATTAATATAGGATTATTCCCATAAATTACAAGAAAAGTCAATGAAGATTATAACATTAACTGTAATTATTTGCTCTGCTTTATATGGTAATTGTCAGGTTCCTTTTACTAAAAATGTAGAGTTTTTAACCTGGGCTGAATGCATGTATGCAGGTACCGATGACACCCGTGTCTTGTACGATACGATGGGGGATGATTACATTAATCAGAATAAAATTTTTATTAAGTTTGCATGTATAGAAGTAGAAAAGAATGAAGGTTTAAAATCTTAATTACAAATATATCCAATCATTAATCTTCCATCCGGAAGATAGTTTCCTTGTAGTTTTGCGTCTCCGCGAATAGCGGGATAATAAACAGTATTGACTTCACGCCATGCCGTCGCAATTTCGCCACAATTAAGACCATTCGTTTTGAGATTTATTTCTTCAATCCCTGTGGTGCTTAATAACAGAATGATGACAATTTCTTTCACACTACGTAGAGTCTAGGTCTACCACCTTTTTTCCCTATTCTAACATAATAAGGATCTTTTTTACGTGGAGGACTAACCACTTTTAATTTAGGTTTGATATTATATTTTCCACGTTTTCTACTTACTCGTCTATTATAAAGACTTCCTCCCCGATAGTGACTGTGAAAATTATTTCCTTCATTATTTTTAACATAAAGTCTATTCCCAGATTTGATGGATTCCATATGATTTTCTCTTTTAGTAATAAGTTCAATCATTTTTTCATAAACATATTGTGGACTTTTACCAGCAAACTCACATACTTTTTTAAAGTTTCCACTTTTTCGTTTAAACCATTCAATAGCTTGTCTAGATTCTCTCCAATCGGAAGAATACAATGCATCATGTGCAGCTTTTGTAAGAACACTTACCCAGAGATAATGTTCTGGGCTAGTTGTATCATCGTGTTCAATCGTGAATTTCTGATCGAATATCGTCATGACTTTTATTACCCCAGTTGATTATTCTTTCTGCGCCATCAGCTTCAATATTAATAGTGGCTCCGAATTTTCTCCATGATTTTGACATCACATTTAATTCAAGAACTAACGTTGAATATTGTTTAGTACTTAGGCCTTTCGTTTTTAATGTTATCTTTCTCATTACCTATAATATAAGAAATTCTAGGAGCAATGTCAAGACTATATTAATATATCTTTTAAGTCAAAGGTTAGGCCCTCTAATTCAAGGGGTTTACCATTGGGATATTCAGGAAAAACCATGTATTTCTCGCCTGTTTCCTCATTCGTACAACCTGCAACTAACCAGTCCCATTCAAAATTATTATCTTCAACAAATTCACGCATGACTTTAAAGCTTTGGTCTGGGTGTTGACTCAAGAGTTCAGTCTGGCATTCATCCATCGTCTTGTACCAACCCTGCATTTCAAAGTTTTGTTGGGTCATGATTGGATCATTCCCTATTAAGTAAGCTAGTATTAGAATTTTATACACTATCCCTGGCCTCTCGAAGGTTTTCTACGTGGAATACGCTTCGAATATGATTTAGCATGTCTCCCTGGTCTTTTTCGTGTTGCTCTTTTTTTATAAAGACTGACTCCAAAGACCGGTCTCTTACGAGCCATCCTTCTCTAACACCAAATTGGGGGTTGGGTTAGTGCTAAGACTAAGAGGAATATATTTAATTACCCCATTAACTTTTTGTTCGGTGTCTCCACCACAGGTAATACAACGATATACATTATGATAGAGAGAAACAAAGACAGTTCTCTCGTAACACAGAGGACAATCTCCGTTAGTTACTTCAGCTTTTAAACTCATCCCTTTTCCAAACATATCTTTTCCTCTCATACTTCTTTTTATCTTTAAATCTTTTAGGAGTAAAGTGTTTTAAAAGTTTGGCGATAGGATTTCTTTTAGTTAAGTATGATTTTTTTGATTGATTTTGAGCCATCTTTGTTGATCTCTATTTCAGCTTGAGTCTTTACGCACTTGTAGCTGACGGTCTCACTGTACTGGCGTTCCGCTTCGCGCTTTCCTCGGAGGCACATTCCCATCGAGTCTTGAATTCGATGCTCTTTGATTTCAAAATTTACAAACATTAATAGTGCTACTACTGTTTCCAATTATTCCTCCTCTTGTGGCTGTCCACATTCACACACCGGACAATCACATTCTCCACTATATTTACTAGGTGGTCCTCCCCACGTCGAGTGTTTTTCAAAATTACAATGACAGGGACAACCACAGTTATCACAAGTAATTTCAGGATTCATTAATTTATTCCATTTTTATAGTGAATCTCTCTATTAGCATCTTTTAGTTTTTCAACATCTTCTATTAGTTTTTCCACTTGTTTCTGTAAAAATTCTATGTTTACTTTGTTATGCATTCCGTCTTCAATGGCTTTATTCAAACGATCGACAGACTTGTAAAGATCCTCGATCATCATGAATTGCTCTTGGTCTGCTGGTAAACTGCCCATCTGGCCCCTGGGCCACTTGATCCGGAATTCTGTGTTCATTTCCAAATCTTTGGACATGATTTCT
>VTLG01009857.1_pt1 | contig 17460 bp, 19 predicted proteins | sample 4694571 | NCBI WGS metagenome assembly VTLG01 (sample SAMN12604809, study PRJNA352737) | marine metagenome | biome: ENVO:00000447; feature: ENVO:00000209|ENVO:00000569|ENVO:01000036; material: ENVO:00002151; isolation source: viral sequences binned using virsorter ...
TTAGAGGTCGCCATAAAACCTACTGGGTCATTTACTATAAGCCCTACAAATTGAGCTGTCTGGGATAAAAAACTTCCTTTTAGTGTGTGTACTTTTGCTAGAAAGCGCTTGCTCTGTTCCGATCTTGGAATAGCTTCAGACCTACGCATAGTCTCAAAGGCGGCAGTAAATGCCCCTGAAGATTTAGCTCTAAGAACATCTTGCTCCTCGGCAGTGTCTGGGGCAAAAACTTTTTCAATTATAGTAGACGGAATAGCAGTAATAAAGTCAGATAAAGTCAAAATCCTTTTTTTCTTATCATCAAGGGGGTCTGTTGCAGGTAGCTCGAAAGCATCTTCGTATACATTTTCCATATAGACGTCTACGAAACTTTTACCTTGAGCGTCAGCAATCTCTGCAAGCTGCTCCGCCCATGCTACAAGAATACCCGCTTTAGCTCTAAGAGTACCGCGAGCTGCCCCTGTAATAGTCCCTCCCACGAGACTTGTTTCTTGGTCGTCTTTTCTAAATACTTCGTCCCAAGCGGCCTCTTCAGCAGAAGGTTGCCCACTTACACCCCTCGCCATCCGTTTAACAGCGTTTTCAGAAGCAAGCGTTTTATCCACGTCCCCTCTGAGGATACCCGCGATCTCAGCGTTCTCAGCTAATTTCCGTCTTGTTACACTTTCAAGCTGAAGCGCTTTCTGCACATCCTGCCTTTCCATCATCCTCTTCCGCATAGAAGGATGTGCCTTTTGAATAACGCCTAAAGGCATATTTAATTTACGAGCTAAAATCCTGTTTATAGCCAGCTCGTTAGCGTCCATGTCAGCCGTTAAATCCCAATTCTGAAGCGCCCGTTGAGTGAGAGGGTGAACAGGTGTGGAAGCAGTAGCCAAGGGTGCGGTAACAGGTTGAGGCGGTTTTTGCTTTGGTTGTAGAGGTAGTACATTAACAGGAGGCTGCACCTCTGGCTCTTCTTCCTTTTTTAGGGAAGAGCTAGGTTGCATCACCAGTCCCCTTATAATTTCTGACGTCATTGTTGTCCTCTCAACGCCTCCATCCACTGCCGCATTACTGCTTGCCTCTCTGCAACCGTAGCGTCTTTAAGTTTTACTAGAGCTTTACCAACGTCCTGAAGGTTTGAGTAACTCATCCCCCCTCCATAAGAGGGGTGGTTGACGTACCACTCTACAAACCTTGCAGGAAAAGGCATGTCAAAGGCTCGGACAAGCTGATCCGAATTTTCCCGATTAATAACTTCCTCCTCCATTGTGTGAAGAGGATCTTTACCTAACGCATCCGCCATTCCTTTAACATTCCGCTGGCCTTCGTCTAAGCTCTCAAATGTATTTTCTACAACCCCGCGATCCACATTAAACATACGAGCGAGAAGGGCGTATGTAATTGGCTTTGCTTCTAAAAGAGCAGTCCCCTTGTCCACCTCATCTTGTATGTCCTTAGCAAGAAACGAAAATTCATACTTGTCCCATCCAATTGCAGGGTCTTCCGTCCGTACTTTTAAAATCTCATTAGCGAGGATAGCGACAGTATCTACAGCCTTAGAAAGATCAGGGTTTGTCCTTACAGCATCTGCCAAAGCCTTATTTAGAGCCTGTCCATGTTTAGTCTGGAAGGCTTTAACTTTGTCACTATCAAAACCCAATGCTCCAAGACCCGTCCTAACATCTGCAGTCAACTTTCCCTCTTCACGAGAAACAACATTAGCAACTTGAATTCTTCTTTTCCTTAACGCCAGAAACTGGTCATGGTTTATAAGATTGTTAAAAACCCCCAAATCAACGAGTTGTACCCATCGCTTAGGGTCTCTAAATTCTAAATCATTTAGAAATGTGTCTACGGCTACGTTTTCAACCTTACCTCCTCCAGCCGCCTCCCATTGTCTTTGATTGTTAGTTTTCTCCACTGCAGCTCGAAACGCCATGCCCCGCTGACCTGTAAGGAGGCTGACAGCAGTCAAGGGCTGCGTTGCTAAAAGGGTAGGTATTTGTTCTTTATTAACTTGCTCTCCCTTTGATACTTGCTTAGCAACATAATCCATTTCCGCTCTAATAAGCTCTCGCTCCTTAGCGCTGCGAAGCTGCAGGTTATCTTTAAGAATGGCCTGCAAGCGAGTGGACTTTTCAGGGTCAGCAGCACCCATTTCGTAAATTTTCTCGGCTATCGTGCTTAGGTTAGGGATAGACCCCGTACTATCTGCCAGATTCCTAACAAGGGTGTTATATTCTTTCCTCCCCTGTATCGCTAGTGTAGCAGGAAGGATTTGTGATCGAAGTTCAGGGACAATTGCCGCGCCTTCCAAACGCCCCCCTTTTTGCGTATAGTGGTCTAAAAGCTCACTTGCTTCAACTAGCATCCCTTTAGAGATAAGCTCATTGAAGGCTTGTTGGAGAACCTTGCTTTCCGCCTCTTTCTTTGTCCTCTTTAAAAGTACAGGGTCGCTAAGACCTCGCGCACCTAACCCTACATGCTTATCATCAATAATAGAGGACGCTTTCGACATATGGCTGTCTAAGGATTTATGCAGCGTTTGTATGTTACCTTTATGAGGGCTACTCTCTTCAGTAAAAGAGTTAACGGCTACGGAAGCTCCTGCCGCCGCAACCCCTATGGCATTGGCGGTGACTTCCTTAGCAATAGATGTTCGAGCGGAAACAAAACCTGCAGTAATAGAATTAGAGAAAGTAGCAGTATTATGGGTAATCAAATTGTCCGCTAGTGTAGTGCTATCAGGAGTAATAAATTTATATTTTGCGCGAATATCAGCAAGGTCTTTGTTATACCGTTCCTGTAAACTTCCTTGGGGTAAACGGTCCCCATTGCTTGTACCTGTAATAATGTCTATACGGTCCTGACCTTGGGCAAGGTTAAGTATATTACTGTACTCTGCTTTTGTACGAAGAAGCTCCCCCTCCATTTTAAGGCTGTTTAGTTTATCATCTGCCTTATTCATCTCCTCAAGGTCAGCGCCAAGCTTCTCCAAAGACTTTGATAACATGGCGGGGGTATTAGCATCTCCGCCGCCAAACGCTTCAATAGGAGCGTTTAATCTCTGAAAGGGTTGAGGGGTGAAGCCTGTCTTGACTGTGCCTACGGCTTGTCCGGGTGCTGCTACTGTTGGTATGCGTGCCATTATGTCCACCAATCCGCTTGTTTACCCGCCTTGGCAACTTTACCCGCACTGCCAAGAAGAGAGCCAGCAGCAGCCATAAACGGACTATAACTGCTCGCTTGTAAATTATAGAGACCTGCCTGAGCCTGATAATTGACGCCTTGTATCTCGGCAGAGCGTGCCTCCTGTTCGTAGTTATCACGCAGTTTTAAAATGTCATACTCGCCCAGCTCCATGATGTCCTGCTGGATCAAGGAAAACGTACTGTCCTCTGTGTCATCCACAAGAAATCCTGAAGCCCCCATAGCAGCCCGCGCAGAACTTTTTGTTTGAGCAATGCGTTGACGTTGTTCGTCTTCAGCCTGCCCCATATTCTGGCGGATACGGTCTGCGTTTTGCTGCGCTATAATTCTATTGTTAGCAGCCACCTGCGCCTGATACCGAGCCTGCGCCTGAGCAGCCTGCGACTGTCGGTATGCGCCCATCATGCCAATAAAAAGACTTCCTACAGAAGAAATTGCCGAAATAGTTGCTACAGTAGACGATGCTAGTGCCATAGGTCTCTCCTTACAGGGTACATAGCTAAAAACCCAACAGAGCTATACCCTAACTTACTAAACAACTTTGCCGCTCGGTTATCGTTAATACCTGCGGTAGCCTCTAGCTTTATGTAATCGACATTTTTTTCTTCTGCCCACGAGGTAAAATTTTTTATTAACCTAACCCCTCCTATTCCTCCTCGATAATCAGGGTGTGTATAAATCACAATTTCTTGAGCAAAAACAGCGTTTAAAAAAGGATGCTCGCTAATCTCTCCAATTAGCATAGAACGGCAACCGTCTTCCCTTACATCCCCCTGAGCAAAGACAGTGTCCAAACCTAAAATAGAAGACAAAATATAAGACGTTCTTTCTACATGTAACAGGGGACCAGCCTCTTCTGACATTACACGGGCCAAGGCTATGATGGCGGGGGTATCCTCTACGGTTAAATCTCTAAGCATCAGTTCCCTCCCACAACAACATCAGGGACAAGCGCAAGAAGGGTCATGGGCAACGGGTCGCGCTGTTGTACAACAATTTGCCCTGTCTTGTTCCAGCTTGGACTAAGAGTAATACTTTTATCATCTGTAATAAATGAAGGAGGCTGACCGTATAACGCAACAAGACCATATTTCATTTCTCTCATGTGATCTCGATCTGGTCCTACCCAGCCCCCCAATGTTCTTTCAAATCTTAGCGTTAACCTGCTAACCTTCTTATTCCGTCCCTGAATGGTTTCTCCTGTTTCTCCTCCGTCTAGTCTAAGGCTCTCTACTTCTGCCGTATAAGGAAGTCCCATATGTATGCGACTAGCCGCATCAGAGAGAGTGACCTTACCACTACTTACAGTCAACCCCTTAACGACATATCCGTTAGCAAGAGCGACAACACTCTCCCCCTCAAGATGCCATAAACCGCTAACCTCACTTACTTGCTTACGCACCTGACCACCAGAATGGTAAACTTTAAAAGAGCTTCCGTTTACGTTAGCGCTGTTGTTCTGAAGTTCAAAGGTATTAGTAGTCTTGTTGGCAACGGCGTACCCCGTACCTTCAATTTCAGTGTCATAAGACCAACCACGGGTCTCGTCTGCATCAACAACTTTAATACCCGTAATATCTACCGTGTCACCGTTTTCAAGGCCATGACTTGCAGCGGTTACAACAATCGGATTGGCGTTTGTAAACCCCGTGATTGTAACAGGGCTGTCATACGTCAAACCACTATCTACAAAAAAGGCATCCTGAACATCCGTAAAGTCACGGGATGCCATGCGTTCAATGTATTGGGTTGTGCGTGTTCCAATTTTTCGCTCTACAACAAAATAACTAAAATCATCATCCCCCTCTCTTACAGAAGCAACGCTTTTAAAATCCCCTTGGGTTACATGACGGCTCCATCCAAAAACCTGTTGTTCTCTGGAGTACGTCAAGCAAAGCATGACACCATCGTCTCTAGTAGTCCAAATCAAACTGTGAGGCGCTTGAGCAAAACTCCAATCTATAATCGTGTTGTAATCAAGAAGATGACGAGCCAAAATGGATACGTCATTTCCTTTATAACTATCAGTAGAAAACTCATACCCTAAATCACGAATAGTTTGCCCCGGCTGTATAAACAACACAATGTCACCAGCAACAATAGGTTGCACTTCTGTAGCGCCAAAATATGATTGAGGTTTAGCTTGAACACCTGAAGGCGTAATGACATCGTCTACTCCTGATATAACCCATTCCCCGCCTGATGTTAGAACAATAAGGTCTGACAAACTGACAAAATGACGTATTTCATTCACCTGTCTGGAAGATAGGGTTATCGTTATAGCGTCATCATCACGGGCAGGGCTAGAAACGGATAAGTTTGAAAAGTTACCTGTTTGCGTCATGTATATGCGCTGGGGATACGTGTTAGAATTTCCAAACAATTTTCTTTGCTGGTAGTACCCTGCAGTGCTTGGGTAAGTATCTGCTCCTGTAAAAGGATTACGAGTTCTAGGAGGTGTGTCTGTAGTGTCAGGATCGACGTTGCTATCCGTAAATGTTGCGCTTTCTGTTCTTCCTATAAAACCAAACAACCCATTTTTTTCTCTGTAAACATTATAACTTTCTGCGTCTGCTGCGGCTGTCCACGCGATTGTATTGTCCCTAGTCTCATGGGAGTTTGTGACCTTAACAAACATCTGATTAGCAGTGCCGCCAGAGGTGTATGTCGTGTAGTTTGTTGTGTTGACGTTAGCACCTGTGGTGTCCGTTAAGTTAAACGTGTTCGTGGTAACCCCGGCAGCTTTATACACCTTGCCATTAGCCTCAACCATTCCCCCGATAGACTGTAGGTACAGCTCGTCTCCATTTGCAAAGCCGTGTGAGCTGCTTGTCACAACCCCCGGATTGGCCTTGGTAATCGCCGTAATATTTTTAGTTGTAGTGTTTAATCCTCGAAGACTTTCTTCCGACGTATCACGATTAACTGCTGTGACGACATAGCGGTCTGTCTCGCTGCCCGTGCTGTTAACGGTTACGCCTATCCCTGTTGGAAAAGCCTGTTCAGGCTGAAATTCAATAACCGACAGCGTCCAAGCATCGTGACCAGTACGAGTTAAATTCCTTTGCTCATAAGTTGGGTGTGTAAGCGTCATCACATCTGCTGTCTGAACATACTTTATGTCAAACAGATCAGCAGCGGCGTAAGGGGTGGCAATCTCAAACACTTTAGAAACTGTACCGCCAGAAGAGTACGCCGTATAAGCAGCACTACTTATTGCCGTACCATCAAAATCGTTTATCCTAAAGGTATTTGTATCTTTGTTAGACACTCTAAAAGTACGTTGGTTAAGCTGGGTCATTCCAACAATACCACTTATGTAGACGTCGTCCCCATCCGCAAATGGATGCCCCGTACAAGTCAAAACCGCTGGGTTCGCGACAGTAATTCCATTGATACTATCTGTAACAGAAGTTGATAGTACCTGTCCTCCGTCTTTGTAGACCCGCATATACTGATGCCCAAATTCCAGTATGTATGTCTGCGTCGTATTAAACTCAAAAGGAATTAACCTAACCGTGTTTGCTGGTGTCTTAGCCTCTGCAATAAACTGTAACCCAGTCCGACTACTCAAGCCTCCATGCACCTGCACAAATACATTTTCCGCTTTGTAAACAGAAGTCTTATATTTATCGATGTCAACACGGGCAGCAACAGCATCCGATACCTCACCCCCCGCAAAATTGGCCTGAATAACTTTGGTCATGTATTGGTTGCCGTAAATGTATTGACGTTAGTAACAACTCCTGTTCGCGCTCTAATCCAATCGGCATCTGGGGCGCTTTCCTCAACGCCCTCATTACTATCTGTCTCCCAAGCGCTGTTGATGTGGTTTCTAGCTTCTGCCATAAGGTCTCCAGCAATAGCTCTCTCACCAATCAAGGGCATAGCCATCTTGGATGCAAGGGCATAACTAAACGCCATTGTAAATTCAGGATCAAAATCTGTAGGGTCAGTAATACGAGCCGTATAAAAAATCTCTGCGTCTTCTACGCTACATAAAATTATACGTTCATCACTAGCATTTCGTGCAACCTCAAACTTGATTACAGGCTGATCGTCCCCAAGGGGATTAATAATACCGCCCATACGAAGGCAGTCTGGTGGATAGAGATACATCCGTTCCCAGTTTCCCGGTACAGCAGTAGTCCCGCTTCCTGTTAACTCGGCAGGCGTTGCATACTTCTTAGCAAAATTCCAAGGGTGCTGCCTCAACAGCCAGTCCCTAGTATCCTCATAAATAAGGTTTACCTGTTCAGCTTCAACAGTAGCTTCGCTGAGGTCACTAATATCATAGCGGTCTCCGATGTGCTGGAGAGCCAGCTTGGCAATTTGTACTTGGCTTGCCATCTAGCTGGCTTTCTTCTTAGACACCTTACGCTTGGCTTTAGGTTTCTTTCCACCTTCCCAAGCCTCATTGATGTCAGGCGTTTCTGGGTCGTCACCTTTGAGAGTTCCGTCTTCGTTTCTAGCTCGCACGGCTGCTATTGGGGCAGCTACAAAAGGCTCTCCGTTAATACTGATAATATCTTGAGTCGGCAGAACAACGGTATCTGCAACCTCATATGTTTCATGGGCTTTATAGCGACGTCTTCCGTCAAAAAAATCTTCTTTAAAAACAACTTGGCGCATTTTTTTCTCCTAGCAAAGTAAGGGGAGACACTTGTGCCTCCCCTAGTTTGAGCTACTTAGTTAGTAGCGTCTGGATATGACTTCCAACCCTTCGGATCAAGCGTCAGAAAAGCGTTAATCTTTCCTGCCGTAAGAGCCGCCGTGCCAGTTGTAGTCAAAATTCCAAGGTAACGCTCATACGTTCCGAGCGGTACTGGAGTAATGATCTCGTAACCAGCAATGAGGGTAGCCTTACCAATAGCGGAAGACGAGTAATGATAACTCGCCGAACCGTCCGTTGCTATAGCTGCCGCTGCATCAGAGGCGAGGTGGAATTGAACCGTAGCAGAACCCCCCGAAGTAACCGCCGTGTCCACTTGGATCACGAGGTACACAGGTTGCCCATTGCCAAGGTCAGGTGTTGTTGCGCCAAGGTCTATCACGTCACCAATAAGGTCGGTGTCAGTCCCTGACGTATCGAGTGCAGTAGCGTCTGCAAACTCATTAAATTCGTCCAAAATCATAACAATCTCCTATTATCTGGACAGTTAAAGGGACGTCGATCAAGTGATACGGGCTTCGTTAGTACGCAACGCATCACAACGGCGAATTGGTAATCCACCCCATGACGTTTGCATAGTACCACCAACCATATCAACTGACAGTGTAGAATTCTTTACACCATCGGAAGATTGACGACGCAAGAAGGACAAGACCTGCTTGTCCATGTACCAAGCGCAGCGACCTGCTGTAGTACTTGGCAGTTCCGTCCATGCCTGATGCATAACGTCGTTCAGGTCAGCAGAACTGCCCGACTTGTCGGCAGTCAACTCAGAACGGTCAATATTGCAAATACGAACCAGATACCGCCAATCGCGAACCGTGAGGCCCACGTCCCAGCGATAATGGGTTCTATATGCTTGCATACGCCCGTTTGAGCCATCGATGTTTTCGATGGTAACTTCACCGAGGTCACGCTGTTGGACACCCGCTTTGGAACCTTTAGGGATAATACCATGTGCGGTATTTGGTCCCCAGCAGATTAACCAAACTGAAGCGTTGTCTGAGCCTGTGCCGCCAGCGTCAACGATGTTGTCAGCGTTTTCAGATGACAAGCTGTTGTAGCGAGCAGACAGTCCTGTGAACTCTTCAGGTGCGGTGCTTTCATCCCCATAGAACAAAGTAGACGCAAACTCTTGGTTCATGCCTTCAATGTGTGGACGATCTTCTTGAAGACGGAAGGCAGCAGGGTCACCTGCCATATCTACGAGAGCTTTATCAACTTCCGCATAGTCTTCCATCATGCCACAGTTATCTGTGACTTGTACGGCGCGACTTTTAGTTGGCTGTACGCCACCATAAAGTTTACGCCAAGTTGGTGTTGGCAGACCTGAACGTATTGATGTTCTGTGGCCTGTAGTTAAGTTGCCTTCAAGAAAAGTCATATCTTGAAGAATTTCATTCGTGGAGTTGAGGATTTCCACAACATCCGCGATAGACCCATCTGGGTCTGTAACCTTCGCCAAATCGGCTAGGGTCGGGTTCTTTATACTGAGGGTTGCCATTTCCTAGCTCTCCTTACCCCGCTTGTTGAAACATGCTGGGATACATACGCTCAAGAGCTGAGGGACCTTCGACTTTACTGTCTCCAGTCACTAAACTACTTTCGCCTATGGACTTCCCAACTCTATAAAATAACCGTATCATAGCTGGATGGTTTCCAAGCCCAAGTCCGTCTGGGTTCTCTGCTGATGGAGCAGCCATGATCTGAGCTAGATCATCGTCCCCAAAAGTTTCAATTGCCCGTTTGGCTACTCCAAGATTTTCGTCCAGCGCTTCGCCGCCGATAGTCTTGTCTGCCTTGGTCTCGTTAGCCCAGTCGGCTACACGGTTATTGTATTGATCCGACATAGCTTTGGCGGCGTCTGCCTGCCTCTGCAAGTCATACTCAATTAAGGACTGGTATTGCGCCTGAGACAACTTTAACTCTTTTGCCGTGTCAGCAAATTGTGTTAATGCTTCCTCATTTACGTCCATTCCTTCAGGAGCTTCAAACTTATATTCGTCTGGAACCCCTTCCTCCTTTCCCTCGTCACCCGACAGCAGGGTCTCTGGAGTTTTTTCACCATCCGCATCTTGCTTTGTTTCCTCGGCAGGTGATGCTTCTGCAACCGCCTCTTCCGACGGTTCTTCAGTGATCTCTTCAGTTACAGCTTCTTCAGCCATTATATTCTCCTATATTGTTGTTGTCTGAAACTACTGTTTCTCCCGAACAGCAATCTCCGTCTGCTACGCATTTACAGTCTGCACATTGATAATGACCATGTACAAAAACCTTTGGTTTGTCGCACCCACACACTAAACAGGTTCCCGCTACTTCACTCATCGAAAGCGTTCTCCTCTAACATCTTTAAATACATTTTTGGTTGACGTTTAACATCCGCAAGTATTCTAGAACCTACAGACCTCGCACCTTCGTTAAAGGCCGTTGCGTCTGCTATTCCTGTCACAAAACTTTGGCTTTCAATGTGCGACAAAGTTGGGTCATACAACAATCGGTAAACCCAACGCCTCCCCCTTGGCTGTGACATTACAAAATCAATATCCTTTTCTACATCTTCCTCTGCAAGTTGGGCTTTCCTAACTTGTTCTTTGTCGGAAGCGTCATATATTTTTTGAACGGTCATACTACACTCTGCCCTGTTCCTAGAAGGTCAGTTAAAGCGTTAGGGTTTTGCGTGTCCGTCTCGCTAAGAACCTTAGCGCTCTGAGCCATCGGGGGCATCTGTTCCATAGCTTGCATCTGTTGTTGTTCCTGTTCTCTCGCCTGACGCATCTGGGCAACTTCTTCTTCGTCCCTCATAATATCAGGGGACACTCCAAGGATGTCTCCATACTGACGCAACGCTTCGTCTGAATTAATGTTATCCGTAACTTCGGGGAACACGGCAACCATGTTTCCTGCAAAACCAAGCGTGCGCTCCATAGAGCTGGCAGCGACTGCCTGTTGAGCCTGTGCGAGCAGGCTTACATAAGTGACTTCTATATCTTCACCAGCCAACGACTGTGGTGGCTCTGGGAGAAGGCCAGCGTCTAGAGCGAAGTCAAACACATCGTCGAGCAAAGGGTCAAGAAGCTCGACGTTCAGCCGCTGCAGCACAGGCCCAAGCAGTACAAGTTTTTCTTCATGGCGTTCCACTACTTCTGTAGCCGTCATCTGTCTACGGTCTGAATTAATCATCATGGCAAACAGGTCAGCATAAAATCCCCGTTGGATGCGGTTTTGCACTTCTTGTATATCTACCATCATTTCCTGAATGCGGGGTTGCACGAGATACGCAGGAACAAACCCCTGAGTATTTCCTTGTATAGGATCAACATAAGTCGTCTGCCCCGGCAACACGGTAGACGGTTTACCTTTTAAACTAGTCGGTGCTGTCATGGGCGGGTTAACCATCTTGTCAATCGCCTGCGCCTTGCGCTTCTGTTGGTGTTGTAGCTGGCGCACATCTGGGAGGTGATCCATACCCGGTGACCTTCCATAGATATCACCACTGAGGACATCCCATCGTGGCACATAAGCAGGGAATTTTTTATACCCGCCCTCCATCAACAGTTCGTCACCTTCCGCGCCGTACTCAAAGTAACAGCTTTTAAAAGGCATATTGGATTTGTCTCTTTTACCCAAGTCACGATCTGCTAACAATCGAGGCTCTATAACGTGAACAACTTCTACCAATTCGTCATAGTTGTGGTTGTCCCAGTTCTTTTTGGTTGCTTTGGATGTTCCTGTCCAATCCATCTTTTCAGTAAACGGATCGTAAACAAACTTCTGCACAATCTGCGATACAGTCATTGTAAAGCGTCGGCCTAACGTATCAACTACACCTTGGTCATTCTCAGCAATGACATACTCACCAGCCGTGAAGGGGCGAAACCGTATAACACTATCGAAAGATGGTTGCCGATAAAGAGGCGCAGTACCGAAGCCGCCAAGCTCAGTGTAGATTGTAGACATGGAGTTATAAAAATTAGACCGATTTAAAATTGCACGTTCTATTTTTTCTACTTGCCCCAACCACACCCGCACTTCGCCATCGTCCATCAGTTCATCTCGTACCTTGCGTCTATGCCAAGGACGGGCTGGGGATGTCATGCCCGACATCATACCTGCAGACATTGTCCGCAAAGCGTGCGTACCCGTACTGTCAATAATCTTTGTGTTCCTTGCCCTGCCCCTGTTGTTCTGGCTATCCATCAGATAACGCCCACGCCTTGGCAGAATGTAGTCAGTGATCTCCATCCAATGACTACGCCAAGACTGTCTGTCGTTCTCCAATTTTATATATCGGCGAAGCAACGCACTCTTCTTACCTTTAAGGGGTAAGGTTGTATGGACGTTGTCTAAAGTAGGCAACATTTTAATTTCCTAACAAAGTGCGTTGCGCTGTGGCTGCCTCAGAGGTTGTGCCTAACGGTCCTGTTTTAATTGCGCCGCCTGCACCTGCTCGAAGTTTAGCCCTCTTTCTTTCATCACGCCGAGCTTGACTAACAGCAGGGTCAGCCTTCTTAGGAGGCTCAGGCGGGGGAGGCGGCGGGGGCGGTGGTGGTGGTGGGGCGCTAGCTCTGCCGCCGAATAGTCCTCCGCCGGGTAGGGTGAATAAATTGTTAAAGAAAGCATGTTTCATATCTAACCTCTTTTTGATTTGCTTGCAAAGCTGCCACGGCGTAATTGCCCAACTACGAATACCCAGCATGAGCTTAGCATGTCCCACACAGTTATTAAGCATGAGCGGACCCACTGGCCTGCGTTGTTCAGCTTCAATTTCAATGTACTCATTTGGAAAACTCTCTAACCAAGGGTGTATATCCTCTTCTGCTATTGCGTTTATCTGAGGCGCTCCACCAGCCCAGTCATAGATGACCCAACCATTGCCCTCGTGGCTAATAGTAAGGACGTGTCGATACCCTCGGCGGAGTATTGTTCCCATCCAATGTTGGTTATCATCGGTGAATACCAGATACGCTTTACTCATAATTTGCCTCTATAGCACATAAATACAGCTCCCGTCTAGTCGTAAGGATTATAATCTGAAGAAGTTGTAGCAGCAGACCCATCAAAACCAAGCCGTGATGGATAGACAGGGAGGACGTAAGTCAGAGCCAGAGCGTCTCCCAAGTCAGGGCTGGCAATGCCTCTCTTCTTCGCATCCTCTTTCTTTTCTAGTCTAATTTCATTGCGTAGGGTGTACCCATACTCTAACCCTGTCAGGTCAGTTATCAGGTCTGGTTCATCCGGAAGGCGGATACCATCCGTAATAGCGTCTCTGAGGTTTCCCCACATCTGCGCTCGTAAATTGGCATACCCTGACTGGGTTGCTTTGCTTCCAAAGTTAATCTCGGTAACGGGAAGTCCGAGCTGCCTGCAGCGGTCGATAACCCCGCCGCCCACTCCACCGCCGTCAATGAAGATTGCGTCGGGTTTTTTCTCGGATGCAACCTCGGACACCTTGGCAGCCAGTTGCATAGTGTCGAGATTGCGGAAACGATAAAGACCTTGGCTCTCAGCATCTCTACCCTGCCGTACAAATATGACACTCTCATCATCACCAAAGCGTGCCACGTCCACCCCAAGCACAAGCGGATCATGCGGCTGAACGACGACCTCCAGACCGACGCAAGCCCTCGCAGCATCGCCTGAAATAAATTGGAGCGCACCCGCCGAAGGGAATTGACCAAGCACGCGAACCTTAACAAAGTCACTGTCTTCCCCATAGTCTTCTATCCATCTGTTGAATACCTCCTTGTTGGTGATCTTGACATCTCGGCTGTCGATGAACCTGCGCTTGTATCGGTGTCGGAACCTGCCCTGCATGTTCTCGTAGAACCTGCCCGTGTTCCTTGTCGGGTTGCCAAAGTCGAACGTCATCGGTTCGCCGTCAGTCAGGCCACCCTCTCGCACCTCAAAGATTTTGTCAGGCACTGCCGAAGCCTCGTCAAAGATATAGAAGGGCGTCGAGTTGGCAGCGTGCAGTCCCGCGAAGCTCTCACTGTTTCTTTCCTCGCATGTCTGCCCGTCCACTCGCCATGTGTCGGGGCTGGCCTTGTGGTACATATTCAATGCACCCATCGTTCCGCTGTTCAGTTGATACCAGTGCTTGGTGATGCCAAGACTGCTCCAGCGACTCAGCTCCGAGAAGGTTTTGCTTCGGAGCTGCTGCGCCGTGTTACTGGTTACCACACCTTTGGAGTGCGGACGTGTGTCCATGATCCAGCGTATCAACCAAGCCACCATTGCAGACTTGCCAATGCCGTGACCACTAGCCGTACTGGACTGAATGGGATCGACAGGCGTGTGACCATCGAAGCCTCTCGCCCTAACCTCCTCGCCCAGCTCCAAGAGAAAGTCCCGCTGCCATTCGTCGGGGCCATCGAAGCCAGTTAATGACCCCTTTCCCCAAGGGTAGCTGTACAGAACATGGCCTAACGGGTCTGCATAGAATTGCGCTATGTCGTCAATGAGCTGGTCGTCAAAACTGACAGGCTTAGACTGGCTCATAAGAATGATGCGTGTTGTGTGCGGTTGGGTGAAGGCCGTCGCAGGCAGATGCAGGGTGATGCGGATCAACGCTGTTTACAGTCTCCTTAGCACCGCACCGTTTACAGATTTGCATAGACCCAGACCCCGGAGCAGGTGGCCCCCACTCGTGAGCCGTCGGCGTCTGACTAGACGGATGGCCTGCCGCTGCGTACAGATCGCGTTCTGTCATGTCACCGCATCCTACGTTTAGCCTGTGACGCCTTAACAGCGCGGCCCTGCTTCGCCGCCTTTGACGCAGCCCCTTTGCCACGATACGTCTTCCCCTTGCTTCCGTACTTATAACCGCCGCCTGATTTCTTAACTGGCATTTTTCACATTCCTCAATTTTATGATGTTGTCGCGCCCAGCCTGCAACCGTTCTTCCAGCCTAGTCGCATCGTGATGGTGCAACTCTTTCTTCTCGGACGGTAATAAATCCGCCAGCTTAGCCTTAGCCATAATTGCTTGCGTCATACCGTTGGCGTTATCCGTATCGCGAGCCAGAGCCTGCGCTTGTTCAAGTTCACTCAGTAATGTCTCAACGGTCAGACCAACCTTCTTAACTGCTGGTTGTCTCAATTCTGCGATCCTTAGTGAAATCTTAGTGTCCGCCACGAGCTTGGCACTGTTCACATGAACACCGCTTGCTTTGCCTGAAGTGTTGTATGCTTCACGATAAGCGTCACTCTGATTAACGCCGCTCGCCACAAGCTGAGCAAATTTCTCCTGCTTCGGTGTCAACGCGTTTTCTTTTTTACCTCGATCAGCTTGCCGCCCGTTGCCGCCAACTTTCATGTTGGTCAAAGTTTTCAAACCAATCTCAGCAATTTTCTGACGCTCGGCCTCATACGCTTCCTCTTCATTATCATGCCATGACGCAACGACAGCCTGCACCTGCAGACCTGCGTCCTCAATCTCTTTTATGCGCTGGCCTTTTTTGCCCGTCGTCTTGTCTGGTATATTGCGAAGGGATCGGAAGCGCCTGTCAGCTTTTCCTTTTCCAATGTAAAAGGTTTTGAGATCGCGAGGGTCGATCAAGGCGTACACATAATACCTACTCATTTTTTGACAATAAACCAGCTTTACCAAAAAGGTCAACTAAAGTTTCTTCCTCCAGCACATAAATGCGTCTGTGCCTATCCTGTTTCAGCACAAGCATATCGTTCACGTCGTCCTGATCCAAGGCATCGTATAAAAATTTGAACCCACTCTTTTTACGTTTGGCCTCCACCACATAAGGTCCAAGCTTTATATCCCCAGCCAAATCGTCGGAGAAGTGTTTATAGGCTCCGCTCGACAACACCCTCTTTACCTCCGCTCCCTGCTTCTCCCAAAACTGGGTGCAAGACCTCTCCAGTTCATACCCCCGCACTCTATTTCTATTCGGCACTTGTCGTCTCCCTTGGATAATAAACGTTAACAAGGCTGCCACACTTAGGGCAGCTAAAATTAGTGAGGATGACATAATCTTCATCTTCCTCAGATATATCGTGGTCGCCGCCCCAAATTAATTTAGTATTACAATGCCAGCAATTCATTAATATCATCTCCTCTTTCTATTTAATCTAAACCACCCCAAAGGGGGTATCAGCGCAGCGGGGATACCCCCCTTTAGGGGGGACAGGTTGACAGATCGATACTTATTAAACAATTAGAATACCTTAGCAATGATCTGTCGCAACCTGTCAGCTAATCTGGTAACAGATCGTGTAACCCAAGTAGAGCAACGCTTTAAGCCTGACAGATCAAGACGATCTGTCACCGATCTGTCACTTTTTTCATCCCAAGGTTCACCTTCCCAATATTCAATTTCACCATCGCTCCATCGTGTCCATACACCTGTAATGTGCCGCTTCATTTTTCCTTCGCCTCCAATAATAGAACCCACTTTTGTCGGGGCGCTCTGTTGCCTGCTCTGGGGTTTTTCTTAGGCGTCTCATCAAGCATGGTAACATAACCCTCACTACATGAAACAGTCTCCTTATACATCTCAGCCAGCTTGGCCTTGCCTCGGCTCTGCGTCGCGTCGGGCATCAGTGGGTGTCCCTCCATCGCATTAGCCACCTTAGTCATCGAACTGTGCCTGCCAAAACCCAAAGCGCTTATCAAGTCATCACCAAGCTCAGATGCCCTGATTGCATCTGCGCTCGATTGCACCAACGCATTCTCTGCTTCAACCTCGCTTGCCAGTCGGCAGACCCCTATCTCAAAACCTTCGGGCAATTCCTCACCAACCAGCTCATAAATTATACTGTCCATAGGTTTACCCTCACGGATTTTCCCCGTGTCCAAGACAACCCATCTCCCCAGATCATCATCGATAAAATTCTTCTTCCATGCCTTTCGGCTCTCGCTGTTCTTTGGCATCCAGTTCGCAAGGGTAAAGCCACAATCCAATGCACTGTATATTGCGCCTGAGCCACGCCATCCGGACGCATCACCCCTGTAAAAATCAACGTCTAATTGCCGATTTTTAGGTGTGTGGTGTGCGTGGATAAGGGTCGCACCTGTCATAGCTGTAATTTGTAAGAACGCCTTGGTAAGCATCGAGGCTGTTGCAGAACTATTCTCATCTACTCCACCGTCGCTAAGTGTGACGTAAGGGTCAAGGAACACAGCTTTTGCTTCGAGCCGTTTGATTTGTTTAACGAGACGTGCAATCGACGCTGCGTCGAGTTCCTGATTTCCCACCTCGTTACAAGCCACCAATCGGAATGTGCCTTCTGTTTTTGGCCTAACAGCAATGCGCCCTCGACTAGCTCCGAGATCGTATTGAAGGCCTGCTGCTTTAATTCTTCGTCTAATATCATCCGAATGCTCCTCATTGCATATCCAGACCACACTCGATGCTTCCGCTTTGGGCAGCCCCATCTTCTCGGTTTCACCCGTAGACAGGCAGGCGGCGAGGGCAGCAAGCCAGCGGGTTTTTCCCACGTTGCTTGTCCCGCCCAAACTGGAGATACCTCCCTTAGGAAGCATCCCCTCGATCAGCCACTGGATCTCTGGAAGCGAGGTCTGGTTTAATTGGTCAGTTGTGAAGACATCGAACTCTTCTTCATCTTCTAATTCCTCAA
>VTLG01011587.1_pt1 | contig 17458 bp, 25 predicted proteins | sample 4694571 | NCBI WGS metagenome assembly VTLG01 (sample SAMN12604809, study PRJNA352737) | marine metagenome | biome: ENVO:00000447; feature: ENVO:00000209|ENVO:00000569|ENVO:01000036; material: ENVO:00002151; isolation source: viral sequences binned using virsorter ...
GATGAGTTATCGTCACGATATAATCAAAAGAAGTATCGTAACCGTAATTGGAAAAATGAATTGGGTCGAACAAGAGAAGAAACACAACATTAAAGGCACCTGACTGTAGGCATACAGTTGGGGGAGGAAGTGGCAGAATAATCGCTGTAGCAAATGGTGATAATGTTATTCGTCAGGAGTGGTATCCAGGCACCTCGCCGAAAGGCTACGGTGTCACACTAGTCGAACCAGACTAGGACGAAGTTCAGACGAACCAACGCAAAGGTAGTTTGCTGGTGTCTGTTGAAGGTGAACCCAAGTCCTTCCTTTCTCCATGCCTTATCTATATTATGAACATTCAAGTAAGAGGAACCTCAGGTATGGTATATCGTAGGGGGCATCAAATAGTTTTAAAGAATACCGAAACAGATAAGAAGGTCGCTGTTAAGGTGATGCAGTATGATAGTATGCAAGGCTGGTTGGCCGAAAATAATGAAGGTGACTGGCAGTGGTATCGTGAACATAAACAGAAAAGTGATCCAGATGAAATGGAGTATTGGACATATATAAAGAAGGTGGGAACATGATGAGAAAGTTAGAGTATGTTTGGCTTGATGGTTATAAACCAGAACAATCGCTAAGAAGTAAAGTAAGAGTTGATGATTATGTTGATGAATGGTCATTTGATGGTTCGTCTACACAACAGGCAACAGGAGATAAGTCTGATTGTATATTAAGACCTGTTGCAGAGTATCGTACCATAGACCGTATCCGTGCAGATGCAACACGAACTAATCCTGGTTTAGAAGGCACTTATGTAATGTGTGAGGTGTTAAGTGCTGATGGTGAGCCACATGAATCAAATACCCGAACCCATTGTCAAAGTTTAGTTAGTGATGAATGGTGGTTTGGTTTTGAACAAGAATATTTTATGTATAAAGATGGTCGGCCGTTAGGTTGGCCAGAAAAAGGTAAGCCACGTCCACAAGGTGATTACTATTGTGGTGTGGGTACAGGCAATGTCGTAGGACGAGAAATCGTGGACCGACATACCGAGGCCTGCATGAACGCCGACATTGGAATTACCGGAACTAACGCCGAAGTTGCCTTAGGTCAGTGGGAGTTTCAAGTGTTAGGTAGAGGTATTCGTGCAGGAGATGATTTATGGATGGCACGTTACATCCTACAACGTATTGCTGAGAAGCATGGTGTGACTATTAACTATGCACCGAAGCCTCAGTCTGGTGATTGGAATGGTTCTGGTATGCATACGAATTTCTCTAATCAGTTGATGAGAGGTCAAGGTGGCCAACACGTTTTTGAACAGGCCTGTCAGATATTGAAAAGTAAACATAAAGAAGCGATTAAAGTGTATGGTTCAGATAATGCAAAGAGGTTGACCGGCAAACATGAAACGCAATCTATTAAAAAATTTAGCTATGGGGTTAGCGATAGGGGCGCTAGTATTCGCATTCCTGTTGTTACTGTGAGTAATGATTGGGTTGGTTATCTAGAAGATAGACGACCTGCTTCTAATGCAGACCCATATAAAGTAATCAGACATATTGTTGAAACTCTTTCCGAATGAACGTAACTCTTGTTGATAGTATGGGTACTGACTTGTCGGTAGTTAATGCGGCGAGAGTATCATTTGCTAAAAAATCTCATTGGGGACATAATGTTCCTACTCAGGGTATCTATGAGCTTAAAGAAGGTGACAAGAAACTGATTCGTTATCTCGCAAGACATGGCCACTGGACTCCCTTTGGTCATGCAACACTATCATTTCATATCAAGGCACCAATCTTTGTTGCAAGGCAGTTAGTCAAACATCAAGTGGGTCTAGTATGGAACGAAGTGTCTCGCCGGTATGTTGAAGATGCACCAGAGTATTGGACTCCAGAGAAGTGGAGAAGTAAACCAGTAGATAAGAAACAAGGGTCTGGTGATGAAACGATAGAATGGTTGAATCGTAATTTGAGAGTAGGTTCGGCCGTGAGTAAGGCGTGTGACCTGGCAGTAGAGACTTATCAAAGAATGTTAGATGCTGGTGTTGCACCAGAACAAGCGAGAATGGTATTACCACAGAACACCTATACTGAATGGTATTGGACTGGTTCTTTGTTTGCGTTCTCTAGGGTGTGTAATCTACGTTGCAAAGGTGATACACAAGAAGAAACCAGAGATGTGGCATGGGAAATATATGACCTGGCTAAGGAGAAGTTTCCTGTGTCATGGGAAGCGTTGTTTTATGCCAATATATGATTACATTTGTGAAGTGTGTTGTAAAGAAGTGTTAGACATTATCCAAAGAATGGATGACCCACCGTTAGAGTTTTGTCCTACTTGTGGTGGGCATATTCGACGGATGGTAACTTCTGCAAATTTTGTGTTAAAGGGCGAAGGGTGGTATAAACCATCCCCGTCTAAAGATGAAAAAGACTAAATAACTAAAGCATATTAATATGAATAGAGTGATATGTCTCGGGAATGGCGAGTCCCGTCTCGGAATTGATTTAGATGGATTGAGGCAGTATGCAACCATCTGGGGATGCAATGCTTTGTATCGTGATTGGACACCAGATCGTTTGGTGTGTGTCGATATAGAGATGTGCCATGAGATATACCGCTCAGGTTATGCTTTTAAAAATGTAGTATATTTTAGAGATTGGAACAGATTGCCTGGAGAGGCTTACGATGATATTGTAGTTCCATCTCATATATCCCAACAGGACATAATTGAATTAGAGTCCTACATCCATGTTAGTCCAAGGGTTGAAGGTTGGAATGAGTTTGCAATAGGGGGTCAAGATTTAGATCAACTGCGAGAACTCCGAGAAGATTATTTAACCGCTTGCCACAATGAAGGCATAGAAGTAAATTCAGATATAGTAGATATATTATTTGCAGACAAAAGAGCTGGTCTTTGGGTAACTTGGGTTGCTCCTGAAGATAAAGTACAAAAGACAGAATCATTGCCTGGAGGTTCAGATTATGGTTTTTCTTCCGGTCCTTTATGTACCACTTTGGCATCTGTAGAACCGGAAACGGAAGAAATATATTTGTTAGGTATGGATTTATATTCTAACACTGAAAAACCAAACAACGTGTATAAAGGAACTGATTGTTATATTGGGTCCGATGGAAAACCTATCCCACCAGATAATTGGATAGAACAATATCGGATGATTTTTGAAAAGTTCCCGCATATAAAGTATTACAAGGTTAATCCTAAACCTTTATCTAACGATAAAAAAGATAGGGTTAATACTGTAATTAAGGAGTGGAGTGATACTCCCAACCTTGAATACATTACACAAGATGAAATGTATAAAAGGTTTCACTAAAGTAAAACCATAGGAGGTATTTACACATGGCTGGAGAAACTATTGTTTCAACAATTAAGTCCTGGATTGGCGGTCTAGTATCCGTCGCAGTATCCTTACTAGGACTTGCAATCGTACTACAGGTCCTATTTGGGCCAGACGTAGTATTTGTACCCGTTGATGTCATCGGGAACATACAGGGTCTAGTGACATCGCTAGGCAGCTCTGGATTAGCTGGTCTAATCACAGTAGGCGTCATTTATTGGATCTTGAAGAAAGACTAGTAAGTTTGACTAAAGGATCTACGGGGAGGGTGCATCCTCCCCTAGTTCCGATTTATTATGAAAGACGGTAACATAATTTCGATTACGGATATTATAGAGAATAAAGTCCGTAAACAGAAAGAACTAGAAAGTTATGAAGTTCAATTAGAAGATTTAAGAAGAAAGAAGTTTTGGATTGAAAAGGAAATACAGATGGCAGAATTTATTATTGCTGCAGTCCAAAGTGAAATAACCCCACAACAATTTGTTAAGGCTTTAATTGAAGCTGAGTTAGAAAAACAAGATTGATTTGATGTATAAATAGTGTAGTGAGTGTTGACACTGATGTTGACACCTAAACCAGATTGCGATGTAATACTCCGGACTCCGAGGGTATAATAGACATCAAAATCATTAAGAGGATAATATTATGGTTATACCATATAAAGAGCTGTTAAAGCATTACACCCAAGAAGTACTGAGTAAAGGAGACTGTCCTTTTACTCACATCCCCGATTTCAATAATGTCTCAAAGGACATTGAAATCTTCCCAGTACAGAGACTATCACTGGAAGATATCTATGTAGATGATGATGGCAGTAATCAAAGCCGTACTCACGGAACTGAAAGTGACCATATTGGCGATTTGGTAGAATCACATAGTGCCGGTATAGATGTGACTTTACCACTAGCTGCTGTTGTAAAAGTAGATAATGGTTTTGGTGGTACACCATATAGACTTGCATGGGGGTATCATCGGTATTTTACTTATATGAGGCTTGGTATAGAGGAGTATTTCTTTTATATAATAAAAGCAAATCCAGTTGAACTTGCATTAATTCAATTGGTAGAGAATGAAACTGTTATTCCCAAGTTACCTAATAAGGAAGAAGATATTATTAATACTTTTGTTCGTCTTGTAAAGTCTGAAGTTATTGCAAACGATGAGGATGCAATTCGTGATAGACTGCTCAAAACTTTTCCACTTAGGAAGAAACTTTCTAGGGATAGAATTGCCGAGTCTATTTTTGCCAGAGTACAGACAAAATTAAAATTTGCTAGTTATACCAGTCCAAAAGTTAAAAAGTGGTTACAACAAAGTGTTGACTCTAAGCTCAGGCCTGCCATAGACGGTAACTATGATGACCGTAATGATATGTATGGGTTTGTTACTTCCCAAGGTGACTTATACCGCACATTTTACCGAGCTCTTGTGAAGTTTTCAGAAACAGGTAAAAGATCGTATGTGACTAGTCATGTAAAAGGTTTAGCATCAGGTCATACAATAGACCAACAGAGGATGCAAGTAGTGGATGAATATACTACTGTTCGATCACATTATGCCAAAGCATTAGGAAAAGATTTAAACTTCCTGACACTTAATGGTTTTCTTCCTCAGGCTGTTGATGCAGAACCTTGGTATAAGGTTGTACCAGTTAATCAGGACATGATTGAGGCTGAGGTGAAATCAAAAATAGTAACTGGTTTACCCGATATACTTGCAGAGAGTTAAAAAGCTTGACATTAGTTAAGAACCGTGGTATAATAAATAGTATTGATTGCGATTATACAGCAGTCGATGTTTATACGATAATATATAGGAGATACAATATATGTCTTTTGCAGACCTAAAGAGTAAGTCTGGCTCTTTTGAAAAATTACAGACTGAACTCACGAAGTTAAATAACCCCACCTCCGGCAATTCTTTTGAAGATAACCGTTTTTGGAAACCCGATCTGGATAAAACTGGTAATGGTTATGCAGTAATTCGTTTTCTGCCACAACCATCTGGTGAGGATCTGCCTTGGGTTCGACTTTGGAACCATGCGTTCAACGGTCCTGGTGGTTGGTATATCGAGAATTCACTGACCACGATTGGTAAGAATGATCCGGTATCTGAATACAACACTGAACTTTGGAACAGTGGTGCAGAATCAGATAAGGAGATTGCCAGGAAGCAGAAGCGAATTCTCAAGTATTACTCCAACGTAATAGTTGTGAGTGATCCAAAGCACCCTGAGAATGATGGTACAGTAAGGTTGTATCGTTTCGGTAAGAAAATCTTTGATAAGATTACTGAAGCTATGAACCCTGCGTTTGATGATGAGACTCCCTTGAATCCATTTGATATGTGGAAGGGTGCTAACTTTAAACTCAAGATTCGTAAGGTCGATGGTTATTGGAATTACGACAAGTCTGAGTTTGATAATCCTTCAGAACTGTTTGAGGGTGATGACACTCGCCTTGAAACATTATATAATGAGAAGTTACACAGTCTGCAAGAATTTGTAGACCCAAAGAACTTCAAGACCTATGATGAACTGAAGGAAAAGCTCAACAAGGTTCTTACTGGTACGTCAGTAAAGGGTACTGTTGAAGCATTTACTCCCAAGAAAAAGGAAGTCGTTACTCCGGTTCCTGAAACAACCGATGACGATGAGACTTTGGATTATTTTGCCAAGTTGGCAGATGACGACTAAATCGTAAGGCAACTACGATGGGGGAGTCCTTCGGGGCTCCCTTTTTTTGTCTATAGTAGTCCTAGGCGACCACTACCGTAACCACCTAAAGAACCATATGCAGGAAGTTTCTTTTTGGTGTTTCGCATGGTGTTGGCAAGTTCCATTGTGGTAGTGTACTCAGGGTCATTACCAGAACATATAATGTGATGAGCAACTTTTGTAATCATCCATATATTATTATTTCTATCTTCACCCCACACATCTCTTGATCCTGTAAGACCTGTTTCTGCTGGACTACCAGCACCCAAACCAATCTGAGGAAATTCTGCAAGTGCATTTTTACCGATTTGTAATCCAGAGATGCCATACATTTCACATTGTATTCTTTCATAACCTAACATATGGTTCATCTGCATTTTTCTTAACAGGCCATGATCTGGTGTGCCTACTCCCCAAGGCGTATCTGATCGCCATGTATTATTATTGATATTGGTCATATCACCAGCACTAAAACTATTGAATCCAACATTTGCATTAGGCCACTCTGATATCGTTTTACTACCATCGCCAGCATCAAACCATACTGGTGTTTCTGATGCGTGAGAATATGTATCTTTCTTTAATTGTTTCAGATAATCACTTTTGTATGTTTTAAAAGATTTATGTACACTGTTATGTCTGATTTGTTTAGCTGCCCATGCACCAGCACGAACTGATTTCCATTTATCGCCAGTAGTAACATATTCAAAACTTTTGCTTCTTAACATTGCAGCTGCATAACCTGTAAGACCACCACCACCTCGACTTGATCCTTCTGATGATCCACTGGTAGTCATGGCATTGTTTAATGTGAAAATTAAATCGTCACTGGACATTTCTCGTTGCAGAGGAACTAGAAACCATCCGCCATCTTCTGTAGAATATCTCTGTGCAGTTTCAAATATAACAAAATCAGAATGTTGATTTTTAAACATATTCATTGACATAGATTCTTGCGGACCTCTGACATCATCTCCTGTATATGATTGTGCAGAGTTTGCCAAGAACGTAATCAAATCGAATGGGTGCATATTGGGTGTGACGAAATGTTTTAACCCGATTGTTCTTGCACAGTAGATAGGCTTAGCGATTTTCATTTCTTTCAAAAGGATATCTGCAATAATGCCATCTTTACCACCCGAAGCTGCACTACTACCGATAGTTCCTTGAAATGTTTTTGATAGTCTCATTCTATCATTTGTTATCATTTCAGTAGAACAAAAGTGTAGTCTATATTCTAGATGGGACTGTGTGGTCTGTCCTGTATTAGATTCAGGCGATATAATTTCTTCAATCTTATGGATGTATAGTGGTTGTCCTCTAACTGACCAATTTCTCAATCCAGCTTCAGTTGCACCGGCAGTTTCAAAATCTAACCAGAGTAGTTCTTCACCGATGATAAGAGCGTTGCGAATGAGATTGATATTGTCTTTGATTTTTAACCAACCTGAGATACCAAGCTGTTCTATATCTTCAAAGAAATGTACCTCCATAACTAATGTGGAGATATCATATTTCTTATCATCTCCGTGTTGGAGAGTACATTCTTTTATGTTAAAGGATCCTGGGGGTGGTGAGTTACCATCTGCCGATCTAGTCTCAGCTATTGCCTTTAACCCTTCTACGATATCAATTGCCATTTTGTACTAAAAATTTAAATTCATTGATGAAAGCTGCGAGATAAGAAGCATCTAATAACTTTATCTCTTTTCTTTTTTCATTTTCTTCTGCTTCATATTCAAAATTTGTAACAGCAGTTGCAGAAGGTTCATCAGTCAGTTCTACCCATATTTTTGTATTAGTGTTTCCGGACTTCTGTGATATTTCATAATGATTAATACCATCAGGGTTTGCATATTTGCTTATAACATAAGCTTGTAGATCACGTTGAGTCATAGGCCAGTCGTAATAACGATCATAATATTGATTTAACATTAAAATTATCCAGTGATATTCTGCTCTACCATAATAATTAAATGCAAGACTTTCGGGAGATTCACCTTCTAGTATTTGATGCTTTGTGAATAAAACATCCCGAGTTTTTACTTGAGCCCTAGCGACTATTCTAGTTAGTATATCGGAGACTGTCTGAAATATTTTATTACCAGTGGCATCGTATGCAATGGTAGGGAAGTTATGAAAATACATAATTAATATCCTTTCTCCATATCGTCCTGTGACAGCAGTTGTACTTCTTTAAATTGTAGAGTTAAGTCTACTTGTACAGGTGCCGCATCAGTGAATACAGAAAATCTATCACCACCATAAACTACATTAATATTTGTTAAGGCACATTTAGCAATATTATTCAGGTGTGTCATAGGAGTTCCACGACTATGAAATGAAATACCAAACAATTTAGGTAGTTCGTATATACGCATTACATTTCCTTGTAATTGTCTAGGCGCTGAATTGATTTTAAAAAATTCTACAATATTTTTTATAGACTGAGAGTCAGTTCTTTTTAAAGGTTTAAGACTGAAATTATATGTGAAGTCTCTGAATGCTGGGCCTGTATAGGTAACATAGGTATTACTAAAGGTTGCCCTACCAGTAGCTCGTTGAGTGATTGCTTGCATATCTATCATGTTACCTACAGTCCCCATTATAGCATTAAGACCACCTCCTGCACTTTTACCTGTATTTGTTAATTCTTTAAGAGAACTTTGTACTGATCTTCCACCAGTACCTAATGCAGTTTCAGCCGCCATTTGGATACCACTCTGTGCTGCTCCTACTTCCTGTTGATCCCAACCTTGTTCATAGGTTGCACCAATACCACTAGGAATAGGTAGACATACAAACTCATGTGGCCCTTCAAAGTTTATATCACTGGTACTTGATCCTACACCTCCACGCATGGTGAAAGATTCAAACATCATAAAGTTGGCATTGCTTCCGGTCATACCCAAATCATCTGGATATTGCATTACGTTAAAATTAACAGGTGGGGCAGTCCGGCCGAAAGTTTTACCAGAACCTTGATGGGTTGCTGTATTATGTTCTGATGTCGCACGACGAACCGCATTGGCAGCTGTAGATTCGGCCTGCATCTGCCTCATCTGTGCATCAGTAATATTGTTTGGTATCCCTGTAGGTCCGGGTCCGTCCATGCTCATATATAATTCCTCTAACGTGTATAAGTATTTATATGGATAATAAGAAATACACACGGCGTAAACCTTACAAAGGGAAGTTTCAGCCTACTGATCCGAGTAAGTATAAAGGCAACCCACGAAACATTATCTACCGATCTATGTGGGAACGGCAATGTATGGTCTATTTTGATCGTAATGAGAATGTTATTGAATGGTCTAGTGAAGAAATTGCTATACCCTATGTGTCTCCCTGGGACAATAAAATACACAGATACTATCCTGACTTTTTAGTAAAGGTGAAGAAAGGTCAGTTAATAGAGACTAGAGTGATTGAAGTAAAGCCGTCAAAGTTTCTTAAACCACCAAAAGAAGGAAGAAAAAAGACTAAAGCTTATCTATATGAGGTGAGAGAATGGGGTCGTAATACTGCAAAGTGGGCTGCGGCCAAAGATTATTGCAGTAAACGAGACTGGATGTTTGACGTTTGGACAGAAAAAACTTTGCGAATGTAGATAAATAGTCATGTATGAGTTTATTTACAGAGATAAAAGAATCTGCGGAAGGTAGAGAGCTATCGCTTAAATGGTATCAGGCGAGAGTAAGAGCGTTGGGTAAACTTAAAGCAGACAGAGTAATTAGAGAAGGCAAGGCTGATGCTATGGCGCAGGCTCGTCCTCAGTTCGGTATGTTGAATTTGTTTAACTACAGACCAAAAGATCCGATGAGAATTCCTTACTATGATATATTTCCTTTGGTTCTACCTGTTAGACGATTAAAGACTGGGTTCGCTGGCTTGAACTTTCATTATCTACCTATCCCAATGAGGGTAAGACTTCTAGAACTTATTGCTGCTGGATATGGTGATGAGACTGCACAGACTGCTGTAGTGACATGGGATAAGGTAAAGGCGTTACGATATGTGGCACCTACCATTAGACAATATAATAAAAAGAAAGTAGGTTCTCTGTTTTTACGAATACCACTTGATGATATGTTAATTGGTGCATTACTACCAGTACAACAGTTCTATAGTGGAGAGTACAATAAACGCAAGAAGGTTCATAACAATAAGGTGTATAAAGGATCCAGGGAAAAGATTAACTATGGCACTTAATCAATTCATTTCAAGAGTTAAAGAAAATCATATAGCTCGACAGAATAAATTTAGAGTTAATATACTCGGTCCTCTTGGACCTATGACTGAACCTATGACTATGTTTGCTGAAACAGTATCTATGCCTGGTCAGACTTTAGTTAGTTCACCAGACGAATTGCGTTATGGACCTTTAAGGGAAGTGGCTACAGGTATGAGTTATGGACCTACTAACATAACTTTCATTTGCACTACAGGATTGCCTGAGAAAATATTTTTTGAAGATTGGCAAGTGATGTGTGTGAGTAAAAGTTCGTGGGAAGCTAGATACTATGAAAATTATATAGGACAGATGCAAATTTGGTCTTTAGATCCTGTAACTGAGAAAGATATTTATGGAGTAGAGTTGCGGGAAGTGTTTCCCAAAACAATAAGTGGCCAAGACTTTGGATCAGCAAGTAATGATTCATACCAAACAATAGATGTAGAGCTTGCATTTAGAACATGGCATACAATTCCTACTGGTGGGACGGTAGAAGTTATATTGCCTGGTTACAATTGAAACTATATTAGGAGAATGAAAATATAATGAGTTTACCAGTAATTAATACCCCAACCTATGAGTTGGAGGTTCCTTCTACGAAGGAGACGTTGAAGTATAGACCATTTTTGGTTAAAGAGGAAAAGATTTTATTGATGGCAATGGAAGAAGAAGATCAGAAACATATGGTGAATGCTGTCCGTACGATAGTAGACAACTGTACGTTTAAGACTCTTGAAATTAAAAAGATGCCTATGTTTGATTTGGAGTATGTGTTTCTTAACATACGAGCCAAGTCGGTTGGTGAGGTTGCATCTGTAAAGGTTCTGTGTGATGATGACGGCGAGACATATGCAGAGGTTGATATACCTTTAGATAAAATTCAAGTTAAATTTCAAAAAGATCATACTAACCTGATAAACTTAACAGATGATATCAAAATAGAGATGGCATATCCTACATTTGAAATGCTTGATGGGTTTGATGAGAATGATACAAAGGGTATATTTGATCTAATAGGTAAGTGTGTGGAACGAGTAATAGATGGTGAAACTCTCCATGAACGAGCAGATTTTAATAAAAAAGAATTAACAGATTTTCTTGATAGTCTGAATACTAAACAATTTGCTGAAGTGCAGAAGTTTTTTGAAACAATGCCTAAGTTGTCGCATGATGTAGAGTTTACTAATCCTAACACTAAAAAGAAACATAAGAAAACATTGGAGGGCCTCAACAGTTTTTTCGCATAGCTCTTTCTCACGATAGTTTAGAGCATCATATAAAATTGAACTTTGGATTAATGCAACACCACAAATATTCGTATTCAGATTTGATGGATATGTTGCCTTGGGAAAGAACGATATATGCTGCACTTCTAGTTCAATGGTTAAAAGAGGAGAAAGAGCGACAAAAGGCAGAGGCTAGGAGATAATATGAGTGACGAGAAACAAGTATTAGTAACAGAAAAAACATACGAAGTCGATAAGTCTGACTTTCTAGTTATACAAGGATTTGACCAGAGTAAGACTTGGTATAATAAGACTGCTGGGTTTTTGGATACTCTGCGACTGATACCTCGATTACTAATGGTGGCGTATGGTGGTATATTTTGGATATCAACACAATGGTTTATGAATCTACCAGACCCAACCAATGCACAGGCAGCCTATATATCTACTATCGTAGGTGCAGGCGCCGCATGGTTTGGTTTGTATGTAGGTAGTGGACATAAACCGGCAGCGAGTAAAAAGTAAATGGCAACAGAACGTCTTGCGGCAGTTACCGAAAAGCTTAACAAGATAGAGGAAGAACGATCTTGGCTATTGTCCGAGGAAGGTAAGGCAGCCTCTAAACAGTTAAGAGAAGCCGAGCTCAGATTAAAGAAGGAAAAAGACCTTCAAGATAAACGAGCCAAGATGGCTGATAAGGAAGAAGATTATAAAAATAAGGCGATTGATCGAGCTGAAGAACTAGAGCGTCTTGAAGATGAAATTAGAGAGGCCAAAAGTAAGACTGCTAGAAAAGATCGAAAAGATGAGAAGAAGTATAATAAACAAGAGGCCAAATTACGAGAAAAGTTAGAAAAAGAAAAAAGAGATTTCGGTAAAGAATTTTATGATAGTATATTTGGCACTTATAGTTTAATTGGTTCTCTTAAAAATATCTTTCCTAAACCTGTACAGATACTTGCCGGTTGGGGATTAGATAAGTTTAAGAAAGGTATTGTCGGTGCTAGTAAGAAAATAGGTTCTATTGCAAAGTCTGGTTTTAATGCCATGATGGGTGGTGAACCAGATGCAGATGCATCACCTGAGGCTAAAGCCGCAGCTGCAGAAGTTAAACCAACAGAAGCTGCCATACCTAAATCCAAACTTAAAGACACAGCTTACGGAAAGGGTTGGGATAAAATATGGGGTGGTAAAGGTGGAGATGGTGGTGCTGGTGCTGATGGTGCGCCTGCAGAAGTTATACCCCTGGATAGTATTGCCGGAGATGCTGACGCCTCTCTTGATGAATTAAAGAAACAGACTGCATTGCTGACCACTATGGTAGATGCAATGGAAGGACCTGATGCATCCAAAACTGGTGAAGGTATAATAGAAAAGGCTGACCCGACCGGCACCGATATTGATATTGATATCGAAAAGGGTGGTGGGTTTAAGAAAATAATGGCCGCTATAGGTGTTGCGATTGCTCTTATTGCAGCACCATTTGTCTTTCTTCTGTCATTCTTTAAGTCGTTTGGTAAAGAGACTGCAAAACTCGCAAGGGGGTTTGGTAGAGTATTAGGCAAAGCTCTTGCCCCTCTTAAAAATTTCTTTGGTAAAAATAGTGTAATAGCAAAAGCAGTACAGGGTATTTCAAATATATTTAAATCTATTTCTGCTACTGTTAAAGGTAGTAGATTGCCTGGTATGATGGCCCGTGTTGGTAAGGTAGTCAAAGATGGTATGGCATTGATTGGTAGGATTTTTAGACCACTTGTAAATGTTTTTCGATCAATAGCAAAGATGGGTAAGGCTGCCGTTGGTATGTCGAGAATGGCCTCAGGCATAGTGAAGTTTGCGGCCGGGTTCGGTAGAATATTAGGAAAAATATTCTGGCCTATAACTCTGATAATGGGTGTTTTCGATTTCATCACTGGGTTCATTGATGGGTTTAAGGAAGATGGTATCCTTGGCGGCCTTGAAGGTGGGTTGAGTAAAATGATTGGCAATTTAATTGGTATGCCTCTTGACTTATTGAAGAAGGGTATTGCATGGATTGCCGGTAAGTTGGGATTTGAAAATGCAAAAGTATGGCTTGAATCATTTAGTTTTACTGATTTGCTTAAAGGTATGATAAGTGGTATTTTTGATACTATAAAGGCCGCAGTAGAGTGGATAAAACTATTGTTTACAAATCCTGTTGATGCATTGAAAAAGTTGTGGGAAGGTTTATTGGGCACGTTTAAAAGTATCTCCGATATAATTATGTGGCCTATAAACACGGCGATTGATTGGATTATGGGAATATTTGGACTAAAAGAAGAAGGTGCTCCAAAATTCTCTTTATGGGATTATATCTTTGGTGCAGATGGTATAATAGCATCAGTTTGGAACTGGATAAAAGGTATATTCGGTTTTGGTGGTGATGAAGAAGGTGAGGAAGGTGGTGAGACCTTATGGGATTGGATAAAAGGTATCCCAGGAAAGATTTGGGGCTGGATAAAAGGTATATTCTCGTTTACTAAACCAACTACGCCCGAAGGTGAAGAGGAACAAACTTTATGGGATTGGATAAAAGGTATCCCAGGTCGCATATGGAAATGGTTTAAGGGTATATTTACTTTTGGTGGTGATGAAAAACAAGAAGGAGAAGAAACAACTACTCTATGGGGTTGGTTAAAGGGTATACCAGGACGTATATGGAACTGGATAAAAGGTATATTCGGTTTTGGTGAAGAAGATCCTGAGGCAAAAGAGGCCGGTAAAGGATTTAGTTTATGGAGTATAGTTACAGATTCTATTGCCGCTCTGGGTAAATGGTTTGCCGATCTATTTGATATTGATTGGAGTCAGCTCATAGCAGACATGACTCCTCAGTGGGTAAAAGACCTACCCTTTGTTGGTAAGTGGTTTGGTGGTACTGGTGAAGTTGGTGATGCGGTTATTAGTGAAGCTGTTGGTGAACATGGCCAAACTTTAAAGGGTGCAAAAGAAGCTGGTCTATATGATGAAGATGCTATAGGTGCAAGTGAAATCAATAGAGAAGCACTACAGGCTGGTGTTAAATCTGGTGCTGTACAGAAAGAGATGTTACAGGCCATTATAGATGATAAAGATTTACGAGATGAAGATTTACAGTTTATGCAGCAACTTGTAACACAGGCCACAACTCCAGGTTCGCTTTATGTCCACGATATGGAGTTGGCAAAGATCCTTAGAAAGGGTTTTGGTATGCCAGAAACTGGTGATGTCGGAAGTATAGCTCCACCAGATACAGTATTAACGCCGGGTAATGATATTGCCGCGGCAAGTTCTAATATGTTTGGGGGCAGTAATAGTAGCACTAATGTTGTTAATGCTCCTGTTACTACTACTAACTCCAGCAGCAGTACCGTAGTAAATGTACAAACGCCCAAGATGGCGACAGATCCTAATACACAGAAACAATCGGGATATGCGTTATCTGGTTGGGCGAAATTTGATTAAGGAAATATAAAATGAAAGTATACGCCAAGATACTCTTGGTGTCCCTCTTGTTGCTCAGTCCCGTAAAGACGTATGCACAAGACATGACCCACGTGGACTTGATGTCCAAAGTTTTAAACTCCACAGTTCTGGTAAGGGTTGAAAAAGATAATCAATCTCAAGGCCATGGTTCTGGTGTAATCATATCAGCAGATGGTAATATATTAACGAACTATCATGTTATCCATGGCGCAGACAAAATTAGAGTATTATTGCATAAAGATAAAGGCAGAAACTACCATGAAGCTAAGGTGGTAGGAATAGATCCTGTATCTGATTTGGCACTGATCGACATTGACCCCTGGCCCGAGGAGGTGTTTAACCACGCCAGTTTGGAATACGATACCACTAAAATAATCGCAGGCGTAGATGTGTATGCAGTAGGTGCCCCATTAAGTTTACAATGGTCGGTTACTAAAGGTGTTATCAATTCAATCAATAGACAGAGTTTCCTTACACCCTATGTCTATCTTATACAACATGACGCAGTAATACAGGAAGGTAGTAGTGGTGGTCCTCTATTCAATACTGATGGTCGTGTTATAGGCATCAATACATATGTTATTGCACCAACTAAAGGCAAGATTGAAAAGTTACAATCCTATAGTGGTATGGGGTATGCAGTACAGACCGATGTGATTGCCAGTTCTCTAATGTGGATGTCACAAGGATTAACACCAAGCAGACCTGCATTGAAACTGAATGTAATTAATTTAAATGATGATGTTAGAAAATTTATCTTAGCCAAAGAAGGTAGAGAAGTTCCAAATACGTTTGGTATAATAATGAACTTTCTAGATGAAGATGAGTATGGTTATAAACAAGGCATGAGAAATTTTGATGTCATTGTGGCTATGGATGGGTATCCTGTAAACGATATGAGAGACATGGCCACCTATATGGCAAATAAGAAACCACACGATACGGTTTATCTGATGATAATCCGCAACGGAGAATTTCAGATTCTTCCGTATAAGTTAGATGAGTTAGCAATTCCTATGGAATATTATGATAGGGATAATGTCTCTACCATACCTCCTCAAGAACAAGAGGAAGAAGATGTGCCTCCAGAAGATGATGGAGAACTTTCACCCTTTGAAGAAGAAGAACTAGAGGAAGAAGATAAATAGTTTCATGTACGAATATGCCTGCAAAATAATTAAAGTAATTGATGGCGATACTGCCGATGTAGATATAGACTTAGGATTTGGTGTTTGGTTAAAGAAACAACGAATCCGTTTTTATGGGATGGATACTCCTGAATCTCGTACCAGTGATGCCACTGAAAAGATATATGGGAACGCTGCAAAGGCGTTTGTACAGTCTTATCTACCAGTGGGTAGTGCTCAAACACTAATCACGCATAAGGATGCCGTGGGTAAATACGGCAGAATACTAGGTCAATTCAAATGTTATGACGCTGAAGCTGACGCTTGGATCATTCTTAATGAATTGATGATACAAAAACATCATGCTGTAGCATATCATGGTCAGTCAAAAGATGAAATCGAAGAACAACATTTGGCGAACCGAGAGTTAGTAGACCTAGGAGAATGAAGTACAGTGATAGGAAACGATATCAGTTAGGTTATGGTAATGAGAGTCCATCTCCTGCACTGAAAAAACATTTAGAGGGTAGAAATATGGCTTGTGATAACATAGATTGTCATTGTGAGAATTGCACCTGTGATCCGTGTGAGTGTACAATAGAGAATCCTTGCGGTTGTGAAGATAGAAAACACAGTAAACCAACAGGTCGTATAGAGAATGAATGGAAAGGTCTGGTGTGAGAAAGGAAGAGTATATAGTATATGGGTCTGAAACGTGTAGATTTTGCACACTGGCCCAAGGACTACTCGATCATTATGGTAAGAACTATACCTATGTGGACATAATGGAAAGTCCTGATGTACAGAAGGCGTTTTTTAAGAAAACGAATAACGCCAAAACTGTACCTCAGGTCTTTATGTATGATCCTGTAAGAGCATACGGTAATGAAGAAATGGAGATCCATATAGGCGGTTATGAAAAACTTGAGCTTTGGTTGCGTGAGATTAAAGAACACGAGCGAAAGCTTGACAAAGACCGCACAATATGAGATAATAATATAGTGGCAAAAACTTTTAGAATAGTAAAGTTAGTATCGGAAGAAGGTACTGGTGTTTACTATATGGCAACTAAACCAACAAAAGGTCCTAAGACTGCTGATAAGTTGAGATTTAAGAAGTATGATAAAAAACTTAGGCGCCATGTTTGGTTTAAAGAAGTAAGGAAATTAAAATGATAAGACGAGGACAGCCCCGTGAAGTACCTCCGGAGAGCAAGGCCATGGGTGATCCGTGCATATCTGTGTTATTCGGTATGTCTGGATGTGGTCGTGGTCGGAACACTGGTATGGTACTTTCTGATTAAATGAGTATCACAG
>VTLG01014169.1_pt1 | contig 17458 bp, 12 predicted proteins | sample 4694571 | NCBI WGS metagenome assembly VTLG01 (sample SAMN12604809, study PRJNA352737) | marine metagenome | biome: ENVO:00000447; feature: ENVO:00000209|ENVO:00000569|ENVO:01000036; material: ENVO:00002151; isolation source: viral sequences binned using virsorter ...
GTTGTGATCGTTATTGTTCTGAGCAATAAGAAAATTCTTAAGCGTTGCTTTGTATTCTTCTTCAGTCATTAGTATCTCGTAGGAATCTTGTTGTAAGGTGATGTATCAATGATATGAGGATTTTTCATGTCCTTTACATATTCTACCATACTATCTCTGATTTCCAACAGCTCATAGAAACATTTTTGGTTATGAGCACATGCCCTTAACTCGTGATCTGGTTTATAAAGAGACTCCATAAAAAGAGAGCGAGCACGATCCCATTTCTCATAGGATGTCTCATCTCCTTCTATTGATCTCTGATCTTTACTTGGCATAATAATGTCAGAGTCAGTTACTATTAATTATACAGGTTTTTCGACTGGTGTCTGTGTCCCTTGTGACAGTTTATCTAGTGACACTATATCTGGCACTTTCATGCCTGTGTTCATTAGAATGTTTACAATAAATGCTTCGAGATATATTAATGATATGTAAATATAATCCTCTCCACTTAGTTCACGTACTCGATCTATCCATGTTTTCATAATCAGGTAGTCCCATAGTTTTAAATTCTAGCTGCATCTTAAGAAATGAGACCTCTTCTTTGAGTTCCTCATTCTTCTTTTCAAGATACTCGCAGTGCTCTTGGTAGATTATAACACTCATAAACGTATTTAGATTAGTTAGATCCTTTTCTTAATGTATCGTTATCATATTCTATAACACCATCTTGTCTTACAACATAACAGTGATACCAATATGGGTCGCCAGCAACTCCATCAGTCAGTTCATCACGACGTGGGAAATAATCTATACAAAACTCAAATGCTAAGTCTGTATCACGAAATTCTATGTATCCATAGTACTTACTCTCTAGTATTGTTACTAAATCAGTAGGTACATCCTCATCATCACGATAGTATGTTATGACTTCTGTCTTGGTTGATGAATCTGCTGCTTCTAGTCTTGGGTTCTCAAAATATATTGTTGCCCCTGACACTCCAGCAGCGTAGTCTTCTATCTCATCCCATGTAGCAGCGGAGTCAAGGGTCTTTATTTCCATCTATGGTCTCCGTTTTCTTTAATTTATAAGCAGCACTTACTCTAAGTCCGTAAAAGTCTCTAGTTGTATCCTCTGCCCAGTGTAGTATTTCTGATGGAAAACATACAGCAGAGCCTGGCTTAGGAAATACTGAATCAAATCTACCATCATCTTGTACAAATATTGTTTTGCCTCCCCACATCAAATCCCATTGTGGATTACAAAAGAGGAGAAATGTATAATCACTAGCATCTCTATGTATAGAACCATCTAATCCATGAGTATGTCCGTTCATATAATAGTCAAGGATCTCAAACTTAAATGGTAGTAAGATTTCCATCTTCTCTGGTATATATGTATCAAACATAGCAGTACCTTTGACATCCATCTTCCAAAACTTCTTATGTGGAAAATTATGGTCACTCGTTGCACCAAACTGCCAACGTGGACGACTAGCAATTCGATCCACTTCTAACATCTCATCTCTGTCTAATATAGTATCAAAAGATTGTATGTCAGTTAATTTAGCAGATCCTTCAAGTTGAAATGTCATAATTAATCTCTAAAATGTGTGTGGTTTCTCATCATTGCCATACGAAACCAATCTAGTTCGAGGATGTCCTCATCATCTAATTGATTTTTATCATATAGTCTTTGATATAATTTATTAAATCTAACGATTGGTTCTCTCATAGATGCATCTTGAATAGCACTCTCCATCCAGAATGTTACACATCTACGTTCTCCTTTAGTTATAGGATTAACACCATGTATTTGATTGGTATCATACATGAGTAAATCACCTGGTTTTAATTCATGTAGAGTCTTATTACCATTCATATCTTTAGTATAATGTTCACCTCCTTCAAAATCATCATTTAGATTCATAACACAAGTATAATCTGTACGTATTCCATACATGTGTATGAAATCAACATGATCATTGTAGTGCATACCCTCATTATACTTAAGCATAAGAACTTCTGATGCTTTAGATATTAAATAGAACCCACTAAACTCTCTCAACATACGATGAACTTCTACATTCACCATCTGTCTAACAGTCTTATCTGTCTGTTGTAGATTGTGTTTGATCTGTTTATCACTTGGTCCACTAATAGAACCATCTTCCCATGTACCTTGATCAAATACACTATTTAATTGTAATAATTTATTCTTATCAAAGAAATTATTAAATGTTTCAATCATGTAATTCCCATCGTAGTATTTGGCCTATGACCCATAGCATCTATAACTCTCATATAATTCTGGGATGCAGTTACAAACTCTCGTTCCATATTAGTCCATACAGCACACATGTTTACTATAATATCATATGATATTAAGTATTCAGTATCACGAGACCATTTCTTCCATGGTGTGAATATTAATTTACCATCTTGTTCATCAACAACAAATGGATATACTAATTTATAACATACTTCTTGCTCAAGTCCATCAACAACTTCGATGTGCTTGGATACATTACAAATCAATTCGTCACCATTTAAGAGAGTGACGAGCATAATATTATCTAACATAGTTTATGTGTTATTTGCTTCGATTGACGCTAGTATTGCTGCGATCTCGTCTTCCACAGTTTCATACTGTGACTGAACATCCGCAGGTTTGAATACATCTTCAGGATTCTTGATTCTATACTTGTTAGCAATCTCAGTAGTTATCCTTCTTGACCATGTATTCAATGATTTGTCTGGGAATACACCAAACTGATCATCTGTTGCTAAGTAATCCTTTGCTTCATTAGGTTTTCTTACTTCCATCACAGTATTATCAGCTTCAGATGGTGCTGTTACTTCTAATTCTTTCCACTTAGCATAATATACTGGATTGTATGGGAATTTAACAACATCTGCTTCTTGACCAGTATAATCTTGAGGTATTGCTCTTAATTTAGAACGATATGTAACCCACTGTGCTTTTGTAGCAGCATCAAGAGCATTATCACTATTTTGTGTCCAATCAGAATCATCTAATAGGAAGTTACGAATCATTCTAATTCCATCCCATGATATTTTATTCCACTTACCATACTGTTGATACAATTCATCTTGTATCTCTTCCTGTTCTACATCTTGATACTCAAAGTACTTTGCCCTTACACCGTCAGCAATTTCTTTTGCTTGTGCATTGGTTGGTTCTTTCCAATCATATGTTACCCACTTCTTCTCGTTACTAACACGATTGTAAGTGAACTTCTTCTTCTCGCAACCATATGATCCATCATCAAAGTAATTAAAATATATTAATCTATCATTATCTGATGTCCAGAATGGAAATAATTGGTTTTGGATATTTGCATTCCAAAATGCTTCACTTATCACCTGTTGCTTTCCATCAACAGTAATAATGCGTGAAAGAGCATTAATTTGTAGTACTACACGAAATTCTGCCATTGTTTTAAGGGAGTTTAAGATACCATCCTGTCAATATGTATTTATCTTTAGTAAAAACAGTATTGCCACGATGTACATGTGTCATACCAGCAGGCCAAATAACTATTGTACCTGCCTCTGGTTTAATTCTACGTTTTTGAAACAAAAATTCAGTTTCTGCTTCACCATCTGGCATATCATTTAAGTATACCATCCATGCTAACTCACGATTTGCTGCTCTAAAACTAGAGTTTTCATAGTGCCATGTATGGTATCCACCACCAGGCTCTGTCTTTTGTATCTTGAGACCAATAGTACCTAACTTTATCTTAGATATATGATCGTATTTTATTCTATAATTTTCAAATGCTGTATTTATATACTGATAGAAATGACTAGCAAGACCTACTTTAACATCATCTAATGTAAATGCACTGTCTTGTCTTCCCATCTTACCTTGTGGGAACTGCTCATGTCCTTGTTGTAATTTATTATTAGCACTAGCAAACTTATCAAACTCTGCTATAGCATCAATACATAATTTTTTATTTACAAACTTACGATATACCCCGATGAAATCATCGTATTCACCTGGTGCTTGACTGGGTTCCATAATATATCCATGTTCACTACCCAACTCCATTTAATATGCTCGAATCATATACTTCACTAAATGATACCTCGTAACGAGTGGAATGTCAACCTCTGGTTGCAAACTGGGTGTAACATTTAACTTAACAGCAGATGACAGGGTGAATTTACCATCATTCACAGTGATACCAGCAGAGTTTACTGGGTCACCCTGTGGTGCGATAACTTCTTGTATAGATTCTATACCTAGATCTAATCTACCTGACTGTGTAGTATATGTTGTTACTTCACCTTCTGCATGTATCATTGATACCTTAGCAATACCATAGTTATCTAAGTTTTCATTACCTGATGCTGATCTACTCTGTCTTACCTCCATTATTAAATTAGAAACTCTATATGTAGTAGGAACAGCAACATCTACATTTTCCCATGTAGTAGCACCACCACTGGTTGATATAGTTCCAAACTTAACATAACTACCACCACCATCATTACTACCAAATAGTTCTAGTGGTGCAGTAGGTGTCTCACCTCCATTACTATCATTACCACGTATAACTTCAAATCGTACCGATTCTGTAACTGTACCAGCAGTATTACTACCACTAGCATTATATGTTATAGTTCTAGCCCAACGTTCTTGAGGAGTTCCTCTGAATCTTAAATATTTTTGTGTATCTGGAGATACGAAACCACCATTACTTCCACTACCAGTACCACTATCAACATAATCACATCCATCACTAGATCTATCAAATAATCCTACAGTCTGACTAGTACCTGTTGTTGGGTTAGAAGAAGTGAGGACACCATATCCAATACGTCCATCACCATCTTGGTTACCATTACCAATATACATTGTACCAGAAGGAACACTAGAACCAGAGAGATTATCTAACATGAAATCAAAATGACATCCTGATCCACCACCACCTCCACCAGGTCCATACTCTGTAGTATTCTGGTTGGTTGTTATCTTAACGTAACCATCAGTACCATCTATTTGTTCTCCAATATTTACATCACCACCATTATTAGCATCACCTTCACTAATAATACTCTGACCCGATACCAATGAAGACTGTCCTCTTCCAGCACCGAAACCTGGTTTAACAGCGTTGGATCCGTTTCCAGCACCGCCACCACCACCGATACCAGCACCAGAGCCGACACCACCGCCTCCGCCTCCTCCGCCACCACCAGTACAGACGGAGTTGTTACCATTACCACCAGAACCAGCGAAGCATCCAGCGACTAATTGGAAAGCATCTTGGTTAGCATTTGGTTGACCATTCATAGATGATAGTTGTGTGCCATCTCCAGCAGCACCTCCACCACCTCCTCCACCAGCACCGATGAGAGGACCAGAACCAATACCAATAGCAGAGGAGCCACCTCCTCCACCTCCTCCTCCACCGCCAGTACCGCTACCGCCGTTACCGCCGTCAGAGAATCCTAAACCACCTGTACCTGGATTTCTACCACTACCAGAAGTTCCTCTTTGTCCAACCCATATTTGTAAAGATTGTCCTGCACCAGCATTTATATTTGCAAGAACATGTTTACCATCTCCACCATCACCAGCATACCAGTTAGCACCACCGTCTCCAGTACCACCTGATCCACCTCCACCACCTTTTAATTCAGCAGTGACTTGGGAAACAGGATAGTTGCTTGGAATAGTATATGAAATAGAAGTACCACCAGTATTGGTAGCCCATTCCGAAATTGCATTCTGTGATCCAGTGAATAGAGTTCTAGATCCGTCACCACCTGTACCATGTACAAAGATAGTAGCACCTCCAATACCTCCAGTTGATCCTGCACCACCAGCAGTACCTGCATTACCTTCAATATAATTGTTGACATTTATTGAAAGACCGCCTGTTAAACTAATAGCATTGCCAATATCTGATACAGAAATATTTTGAGTCTGAACTAAACTACCACCAGAATATACTTCAACCTTTGCAGTACCACCAGCACCACCAGCACCACCTGTAGATAAATTCCATTTTTCTGTTGTTCCATTTGTGCATTCGTTTCTAGAATCAAACATGGTTGCACCAGTATCATTTCTTGTTGCAACAAATCCAATAGCACATGGGTTATTATCCCAATCATTTTGTGTGGAACTAACATTCTTAATTCTAAATTTCAAATTATTCCAACCAACAATAAGAGTATTTGCAGGAACAACTAATGTTTGACTACTGGTTTGTGGACTTCCTGATGTTGCATTTGGTGGTGTTGCATTACCTTGCTTCCAACTACCATCAGGATTATACAAATCCATTTCAGACAGACCATCAGCATGGAATTCAACATTAAAACCAGCAGCAGCAAGACCTGCATCTACATTAATACCAACACCACCTTCTACCCATTGTTCTAAGTAAGGGTCTGTAGAAGTACCTGATGGAGCAGTAATATAAATTCCATTGGCCAACAAGAAACTAGACCATACAGCAGCAGCACCACCAGATATTTGTCCTGATCCTATTACAACCCAATCTCTTGTTTGTAATAATTCATCAAAATCATTTCCTCCTTTACCACCACCAGCAATTAATTTATATTGATAACCATTAAGTGTTACTTGATAATAACTATCCAAACCATCAACACCAGGAATATTAGTAGATGCTCCTAATCCACCTGATCCAGTCATTCTACCAACAATATATTCTACTGGTTCTTGACTAGAAGTAGATGCAGGAATAGTATAACTACCACCAACATTTTGCTCACTAAACCATTCAGTATCTCCAAACTCAGTACCTGGAATAGTTATTGTTTTACCACCAATAACATAGTTATTATCAATATCATAAACTGTAGGTGCTGGTGTAGTAATTGTAGTTGTTGGTTCTGAAGGGAAGTTACCAGCAGCATTATATGCTACTTCAACAATTATAGTTGCTGCATCGCCATTAGTTGTAATATCAACAGTATTATTTCTTAAAGCATTCCATTTAGATGTGGCTATCTTAACAGTATTATCATCAACCTTAACCACATACCAATTAGTATTTGGAGAGAATGTTGCGTTAATAGTTGCACCTGCTGGTGGATTACCTGGTGCATATGTAAAGACAGCAGGGTTTGTAGCAGGGTTAGATTGTACTCTTAATTTATGTCCTGTTACCATACCATGACCAGTGATGGTAATAGTATCATCTGTTGTATTAAATGCTGACTCGGTAAATGTTTTTGTAATCTTAGTACCAACACCTGCGACATTACCATAAGTTGAAGCAAGTGGATCAGTAATAATATAATCTACAATACCATGAGTATGGAATAATGGTACACCTCCAGCAGGTTGGAAGAAGCTTACACCACCAGTACCATTTTTATATCCAGCAGAGTGGTTATCCATAAAGTATCCAGCACCAGACATTGCTCCTGCCTGTGGTGCATTTGATGTCATTATTGCATGTTCATGCTCTGGAGGAGCAGCAATCATTTTCTCTTGTAATGGTCCTACTGTCATTGTAACTTCACCAGTAAGACTAGCACTAACAAATTCAGTAACGTTATCGTAACCAGATATAACAACATTACCTATGTCTATTAAACTTTCTTGTTCACTCTTACTAAAATACCACTTACCTCCTGTTGCACCAACAGCAGAAATTACAGTACCAGATACAGGAGATCCTCCACCTGATACACCTCCACCAGCACCAACTAATTTTCTTGTCTTATAATCTGGTACTTGAAATGTTATTGTTGATGTGGATCCAAAATCTTTTTTCTCATAAGATCCACCAGTACCACCATAGTTATCTTTAATTACTTCATATAACAGTGGATAGTCTGCTGCACCATATGTTGATCCATCACAATATAAGAATCCTGGATACTGATCCATTGGATTATCAGCAGTATCAGATGATACTGTTTGTATTCTTATCTTACCATCACCATTTGATCCAGGTTGTAAAATTTTCATTGTATCACCTGGTGCATACCCATAACCTGCTTGTTTGATTGTAGTATAATCAATAGCACCAGTACCTTGAGCAGCAACACCAACTCTCAAACCAAACCCTTGAGACGTAACTAAAACAATACTACCAGATGATCCTAAATTTGTAATGTTAAAGAAGTAACCAGATGATATATCACCAGCACTTCTTGCTAATCTAAATGTATTTGCTCCTGTTACATCAACAATATATTCTTGACCTTCATCAATTAATACACCACCAGTACCATTAGATGCGAGGGTTGCAGTCGCAGTTGCATTTGATCCACCACCACCTGAAATAGTAACTGTTGGGAATTGATATCCTGTACCACCTTCAATCACATTAATACCAGTAACAGCACCACCAGATGTAGCAACTTGGAAGTTACCAGCAGAAGTAGGACCACTTCCATTATCTCCTACTTGTACAGTTGGTGTTCCTACATATCCAGAACCACCATTGGTAATAGTAAATGATGCTATAGATCCACCCAATGCTGCTTTGTTTGGTGCTTGTGCAGTACTCTTAACAATAACTTTATCACCAGTGCTTAATATACTACTAATAGCAGGATATGTTATAGTATCATTACTTACAGAGAATGTAGTAGCAGGGTTGACAGCAATTTCTACTGGTTCTGTTGCAAATCCAGCTGGTGTCATTATATCTGTTGTGTAACCACTACCAGAGTTGATAGAATATTGTGCTATTGCTACAACAACACCATCATCAATAACTTTATCATCGTTTGCTTTAAACACAGGAATAACTGTGCCAATAGGCGTTGTAGATGACGTATAAGTCACCTTATCTGCGAGATAATTGGAACGAATATTTCTTATGCTCATTATACTTTAATTAGATAATCGACCATAGTAAAGGGAGCGATCAAACCATCCATTTTTCTGGTTTGATCTGGAGTAATCTGAATTGTAGATGACATACCATCTGTACTAATAAAGAACTCATCAGTAACCAAATCATAATTGGTAGTACCTGTTGTGTATGTTATAGTATGATTATGTTCTGTTGGATCAGATTCATATCCCAAAGCATTAGTAACTTCAACAATGTTAGAAACCTGTGGATATACAGTACCAGCAACACCACCATCAACTACAGTATCGTATGGTAATACGTTTGCTGTAGATGCAGTATGTGAATAACCATTGTCACCTGTTTGTGGAATGTCATCATCATCCACACCAGCAGCACCAGTTATATAATTTGGTTGAATAGGAAGACTAGAAGGACTACATCCCATAGATCTTTGACCTACAGGCCATGGTGCTGTAAAATAACATGAATTAGGAGTAGTATCAACTAATAATGGAATAATGCTAGGGTTTTGTCCAGCAATATTATCACCAGATTGTGTTGTTGCTTGGTTAGAAGGAACTAAACAGAATTGATCAAAATTAATACAAGCATTCTTACAAACACCATAGTACTGGTAACTAGCAAAAGTTCCTCCTGGAGTATAATATTGTGGAGTAAATCTAACTGATTCACCATATAATCTACAAGCTGGTTGTGCTTCCTGGTTTCCACCAGGTCCATCAACCATTGTATGATAATACCATTCATGAACACCTATTGTAGAAGCGTTCTTATAATAATTTAATTCAAACATATCATTACCAGCTCTTCTCTTAATCCTACATCTCCTAGTGGTGGTATAGTGAGCATGTGGTTGGAATGCATTGATAGCAACCACTTCATCATCAGTATATCTTGGTCTGGTAAATGAAACTTGTCCTCTTAATGAGTTTGTTTGTGGTGGTACTCTAAACTGTCCTGTCAAATCTATCTCAGCAGTTGTTCCCACGTTGCTTGAGACTTGAATACCAACACCAGATTTATCTATTGTTTGTCCACCAGCATTAGTTACTTCTCTATCATTAATTACACCTTGATCGGATCCACTAGATCCTCTAATAAATTTTGATCTTAAATCTGGTACTTGGAATTGACTTGTTGAAAGGGTTTGATCTGGTTGTTTAAAGACACATGAATCTCCTAGTCCTAGAATTTCAGCAAGAGCAGGATATTGTGTTTCATTGTATATACTACCATCACATCTCAAATAACCAGCAGGTAATAATGTAGCACTTAAACCTGCTATTGGATCATTAACATCTAGTTCTCTACTAAATGCTATGATAGAACCTGTAGTAGTTCCTAATTTGTTTCTTTCTTCGGATAAAAATGCTGCCATTAGAATGCCCTTATTATCATTATGACCGTTTGAGATGGTGTGTTGTTATCCATTACTATATTTAACGCACTATCAATGTTAGATACATTAACAGTATAAGATTGTACATTATTAATAGCAATATTTGAAGGTGGTCTCAGTCCAGCAGCAGTCATAGAAATATCAAATGAAAAATGATTATGCGGAGCAAGAGTTCCTTCTGTAAAATCTTCACCTGAATGACTTATGTTTGTTGGGTATGTAGTAGTCTGATCACCATTCAAATAGTTTACTCTACCCATAATATTTGTTGGTGGTGGAAAGACACCAGTGTGTCCAACCATTGAGTGTCCATAATTATAAGTGTCACCAAACTCAGGTGTATTACCACCTCCTTGTGGTATAGTTCTTACTAAACCAGTTTCAGGTACAAGAGTTTTTGTTGCAGGATCAAAAGTTAATGTTTGATCTGTTACAGGAAGAGTATTCTCATCATAATATGTGACAGATCCAGTTCCATTAGCCCATCTATCAGGACTATCACCAGTAGCACCACTACCAGTTAAGTTAGCAGATTCATAATCAGGTGAACCACTTACTTGATATGTAGATGTTTCAAATACCTGTACATATTTACCCTCAGTTTGAGCAGTTGTATATTGACCTGGATGTCTATGAGCAGGTGTATGATCTATACCTAATTTTCTACCAATAACATAATATGTTTTAGACCATGTAGGATCATTAAGAGTAAACTCAGTGATTCTACCTGCCATGTTATTAAGAACTGCCATATTAAATGTTATGTCAGTATCAGCACTGTAGATAGCAGGTGGTGTTACAGCAGTACCATCACCATCTATTAAATTACCAACGACATTATTTGCGTCTGGTTGACCATACTGATACTTACTTTCTAATAGCATAGACCTTTCAACGTCTACCATTGCCCTACCATTTAAGTCAGGGACACGAAAAGTATCAGAAGCTTCATAATCTGGAAACTGACCTTTAATTGCAGTATCACTAGGACCATAGGTATTACCTATCATAGATGCTAGTAATGGATAATTCTCAGCAGGATGTGTGTTTCCATCACACAGTATCCACCCATGTGGTACATTAGGGGGATTAGAACCCCTAAGCGTTGAATTACCTCCCCATGGCATTATAGTGCCAATGGGGGCGTTCTTCATTGTTTTGACTCTGTTGTAAAATGCCATTATAGTTCTGTTAACCACCAACCTTGATATGCAGCAGGAATAAAGTTATTTCCGTCTGACGAACCTACGAATATTAATCCGAAGGAAGCATTCTTATTCTGGATCACGAGTTCACCTGATCCGTATGGTGTGGACAATCCACCCAACTTAGTACCCTCAGTATCACCTTGAATTGCAACTGGTTCTCCATTTACGATTGGAGCACGTACAACTAGAGAGTTGTTATAAGTTAATGAACCACCAACCTCAGTAAATCTGATGATGTCACCTGTTTCAGGAGCAGATGGTAGTGTTAGTACCAATGCACCTGTGGAAGGAGCAACAGCAACAATGTAATTTACATTACTTGTAACATTAGCATTGCTGTTAACGAATGTAGACTTATGTCCACCATTCTTATTCTTCCAACCAGTGTAACCAAAGGCATCAATAGAACAATCTTGATTGATTGTATAACCCTTAGTACCACCATCACCTAATTGTCTTACTGTTAGTATTTGCTGTGTACTTGAAGCAGTTGTAGCAGGAATACCAGCAACATCTAGTAAGCGACCAACATATGTATCACCATATTCAGGTTCAACACGGAATGTTGGATTAAATGTTGTATTAGTAAACTGAATTGCATCAGGATCCTCAACACACTTACTTGGGAATACTCTTAGGAATCCACTTATATCTGTAGCAGCATTAACAACTAACTTACCAGCTTCAAAGTGGTGTTCATCGTTGTTCTGTAACGTTAAGATAGGTACGTTATTATCAGTACCCATGATCTCAAAGGAAGATCCAATGAACTTAACATCATCATAAACTGTTAAGCGACCATGATGGAAGTTCTTCTTAACCATTTGAGTACCACCATCAGTTGTGGCAGTATTGGTTACTTCAAAGATCTCATCACCTATCAATAATGCATAGAAACGATCTAAGAAGAATGGAACTACATCAGAGTTCTTAATATTAACAGCGACAACTGAAGTTCCTGTACTTGGAATTGCATCCTCTAGTACAGTTGTTTCTCTGGTAAGAACTCTCCATACAGTTTCACCATCAGAGTGTGTCTTAGCAGCACCAGGCCAGTTAGCAACGTTGTTAATACGAGTTACAGGTAAGTAACCAGCAGTACCAGATGTTACAACTGGAGTACCAGACACCTGCATGAATTCTTCATTACCACCAGATCCATAACCAACGAAGATAAAGTCATTGATAGCAAAATCTGTGACGTTATCAACTGTTAGTTGTGTTGCTGTTGTGCTTATTGGAGTTACAGTATCAACGAATGTTGTTGCAATTCCGTTATCAACTTTAGGATCCTTAAGTACTGTGTAAACTGTAGCACCTTTAGCATGTGCAGCAGCAGTTGTACCCCACTTAGATCTTACAGTATAAACTGTACCACTTGCATTACCAAGTACAGTGTCACCACTACAAGCATCAATGCTAAAGATTTCACGTACACGATCAGTTATACTAAACTTCTCGTTAGTAGATGTTCTAAATGTTGCACCAGTAGCAGTACCAGCACCACCAAACGCTACGTTAAGTGTAACAGTATTACCAACAATACTTACAATCTGAGGATCAGTTTGTCTTGTCTGACCACCAGTAGTTACGAACTGGTTCTGTTCTAATGTTACAGCACCACCGCCACTACTTAATTCTACATAGTCACCAACTTCAATTCCTTGTGTGTTAATAACGTTAGTAATAGTAAAGAGATTTGCTTGAACATCACCAGTAATGAATCCATCACCAGAAGCAGTTGCTTTCCATGCAGTCTTACATCCACCAATAAAGTTGAATGAACCGTTAACAGTTAACTTACCATTCTCTCCGTCAACACCATCGTTACCAACGATTACACCGCCAGTTACAGTGTCAACCTCGAACAATACGTTACCAGGACATCCATCAAGAACTTGGAAGTTCTTATTGTTCTGTGTAAGAGGTGTTGCAAGTTTGAATACTTCACCTTGATCAAAGATTCCGTTACCGTTAGTATCTTCACGATCAATGATAACATAATCTCTTTGTGTCTGTAATGTTCCACCGAATGATGCTAGGTAAATATTTTCCTGAACACCAGATCCATCAATTGCTTGCTCTGTCCAAGTACCATCAAATGCAATATTACACTTGTAGATTGGAGTCTTAGTAGTTAAAGTATCAGGATGATTAGTCTTGATTGCTGTGTAAGTACCAAGTGGTTGTCTCTGAACTGTTACGACATAAGGAGCAGAAGTTGCACCAGCTAATCCACCAGATACAATTCTTACAATTTCAGGATGTGTTCCTGCACCAGAATCTAATGGTGCATCAAGGATCATATAATCCCCTTCAGCAAAGTAACTACCAGGATCAACTTCAAGTGGTAAGTAATACTGATCTCCACTTAGAGCAGGTAGATCTGTACCGCCAGGTCCATCTCCAACTCTAAGTGCTTGCCATGTAGTTCCACCCCAAGTTCCTGCACCAGCAGTATCAAGACGGTTCCAACCAGATTGTGATTGAGTTAACTCTAGTACGTTAATAATATCAACGTTCTTATTGTAGTTACCTACACCTAAGATACCGCTTGCGTGAGCAAATGCAGTAGATCCTAATGCTTCTCTATCACCAACGAAGGAGAATGCAGCAGTACCACCACATAGTTTGACACTACCATTAAGTGTTGTCTCACCATCAACTTCAAAGTTGTTTCTAACTGTAGTTGATCCACCTTGACCAGCAATATTAATTTCAGAAGCATTTAAACCAAAGTCAATAGTCTGTGTGTTACCTGAGAAGAATGAAACAATACCTGCTTCAGTGTTAAGAGTTACGGTCTGTTCTGGTTGTGTTCTATCACCACCAAGTACCTTGTCTGCACCGAATGTTGCGTCACCTGCGTAAGATACCTTTCTATTTCCAAACTTAACATAGGATAGTGATTCGTTGTTACCGTATGCACCACCAATTTCAATCTTAGAAATGTTAGTTGCGGTATCAGCAATAGCACCGAAGAAGATGTTACTGTCAACAGAAGCACTACCAATCTTGATAGTTTGTTGTCCTGTTACTGAATCACCAATGTCGATTGTCTGAGCTGCTGTTGTAGTATCAGCGATTGTTAAGGCAGTTGCAGCACCAGCAATATTAACTGTGGTTGCAGTAGTGTTAACAACGTTGAATGTTGTAGCAGCAGTAGTAAGATCTCCACCATCAATCTGAACATCTAGATCAAATAGAGCATTACCAGTGAAATTAGAGGTTCCGTTAACATATAAACCGTATGATGAAAGATTTGCGTCTGTTGCATTGATACCAACCTGACCAGTACCTACAGTATTAGAAGTTTTAACTCTAAGTGTTGACTGATTAAGAGGATTGTCTGCATCACCACCAACTAGGAATGCATCAGCACGACCAGCCTTAGTACGATTAGCAAACTCTGCCTGAGTTAAGAAGTCTGTAGTTGTTGTACCACTAATGAATGCACTACCAACAACATCTAGGTTTGCTCTAGGATTAGTATTTGTATCAACAAATCCAGTCGCATGAGCGTCATGTGATGCTCTTGTGACAGTGTTAATACCGACTCTATAATCACCTATAGAACCAGCACCAGATGCTAGAGTGTTTCTAACAAGAGTTCTGATTGCATCAGCACCAACAACACCTAGTTCCTTAAATTCAGAAGTAGATATGTATAGTTTTGCTGAAGCATTTTGAGAAATAATTGTTGTCCAACTTATAACAGCCTGTGCCTGTGCAGTAGTTACTTGGAAGTGAACATAGTTATTTGCAGGGTCAAATGCATCTCCAGAAGGTGAGTAAACAGGCCAACCTTGAGGGATGTTTATTAATGAAACTGGGTAGTTAGTGAATCTAATTCTAGAAGCACTTGTAATACCAAGTGAAGAGTTAGATAACTGAACACCACTTGCTTCAAATGTTAATTTAACTACGTTACTACCATCAAATGTTATTGTGAATATATTTGATCCTGCAATTTCACTGAAGTAGTTGGCATATATCCAACCAAGTGATCCAGATTCTCCAACCTCATCACCCTTAAGTAGAATATCACCAGACTTAGGCTGAACACCACCGTAACTAGCTAACTGATTAGAGTTAACTCTAGTACCACCAGCATTAACCAAGTTTGTCTGGTTAGGTGTCATATTTGTTGGAGCACCAGCAGAAGTGGTGTGGGTCTGAATCATATAATTCTGACCATTACCTCTGGAGTTGAATCCAAATACAGCAGCATCTACTCTGTTCTTACTGATACGAATATCACCAGCAAGAGCAGGAGTGAAGCTAGTTCTATCAAGACCTTCATCCTGTTCTAATAGAGTAACAGGATCAGTAGGACTTACATTAGAACGTATAATAAGTACGTCTCTGTTCTGTACTAGATCATTATCTTGAACACTGATTAGTACAGGAGATTCAAATGTATTAACAAGACTTCCATTACCACCAACAACTGTTATATTCTGGTTGAATGTTACAGCAGTATCAAATGTGGTTACTAGACCTCCTACTACGTCATCCTTATCTCCATCATCTTGTAATGTAGCAGCGTCAAGGAAGGTCTCTTCGCCTGTAATAGCGTTGATCTTCTTGTTACCTATGTAAAGGTCTCCGTTGGAGTTTAGACCTGTATAGAAGACTATACCACCATCTTGCTTCTTAGACTGAGCATAGAAGTCTTCAGTTGGTGTTAGTACAACTTCCTGTCTGATTGGAAGACCAGTTGAATAGTTACCTGGTCCGAAACCAAGATATTCAAACGTATGGTTACCTGCACGAGCAATAGATGGTCTACGGAATTCAACGTAGAACTTATCATCTGTCATTACTGTGCTTGTACCAGCAATCTTAATCCTACGATCTTCAGAACCAGATGTAGCATTACCACTCTGTGCCTGAATTGCGTAAGTATTCTCTATAAATGCTGATTGTCTAACTAAATCCTCAACACCTTCTCTTGTAGTAGAGTTCTTATAGTCGTTAACTGTAACTAAACCATGAGTATAGTTATCAGCAGCAGAATATGCTTGAGGTGGATCAACTAATCCAGCAAATACGTTTTTCTCTTCTGCTGTTGTACCAGACTTCTGGAACCAGAGAGGGTCGTTTCTGTAGTTTAGAGGATATAGTTTGCTAACTGGCTGAGAGAACTTGAAGTTCTTGAAGTTGTTAACAACACCAGGTCCAGTTGGGAATGGAGAAATGTTACCACGTAAGCAAGTTAGATAGTAAATACCTTCTTGCTGTCCGAAGATACGTTTCTGTAGTGTCTCTACGTTGAAGATGTAGAATGTATCTTCAATGATACCTACATCATTTACACTATCAACGTAGTATTCAATACCAGCATCGTCAGTAATACGATCACCTGGTGTTATGGTGTAGACATTAGCACCATTTTGTCTGTAATAATATTCAGGATATCCCTTAGAAATAAGTCTCTTAAGTGGTAGTGACTTACCAAAGTCTTGGTCTTCTACCATCTCAGCGAATACATTACCTTGTGCAAATCTTGTATTTGCAAAATCACTATACTCTAATTTTCCACCGCGGATATTTTTCAGGATTAGGTAGTGTGAACTTCCAACATTGTAATAAGCATGTATATTAGCAAGACCAGAAGAATAACCAGTCCAACTAATTTCATTGGTGCTACTATTCTGTGTCTTATTCGCTACGAATGATCCACCTTGAGGAGCATCAATTCTAACAGTAGTGAAGATCTCATTCTTAAGACCAGGATAATTAACAACGTCAACTGCATGGTCAAAGACATTAAGTTCTAGGTACTTGATAGTAGGATCTAATGGATCTTCTACATAACGACCACTTTGAATAGTGGCTGTGATACCACTCGCAGTCTTAACAAATGCTTTATACTCAACACCAGCGTTAGTTAGATCTCTCTTATATGGATCATACTTAGCAGGTACACTAAGTGAATTACTTGAGAAGTCTGCTTCAGTGTATCCAATGTACTCATTCTGTTGTCTTGGGTTCTTAAATCTAGCACCGTATACTGA
>VTLG01004597.1_pt1 | contig 17447 bp, 34 predicted proteins | sample 4694571 | NCBI WGS metagenome assembly VTLG01 (sample SAMN12604809, study PRJNA352737) | marine metagenome | biome: ENVO:00000447; feature: ENVO:00000209|ENVO:00000569|ENVO:01000036; material: ENVO:00002151; isolation source: viral sequences binned using virsorter ...
AAAGTGATAAAGGAACTCCAGGATCAGCAATCGGAGGAATCAAGAAAGATGAATAAGTTCAAAGATTTGGTTCAAAAAAAGAAAAATGAGATTGCTAAACTTGGTACTAAAATTTTGGAAGAAGAAAATAAAAGACCTTCTATCAGTAGTTAATTAGGTTTTTTAGTTTAGATACTAGGAGTTGAAATATACTTGATAGGGATAGTTTGCTCAAAAAAAGGAGAGAAAGAAAATGAGTAAAAGACCATACAAATCATATACAAAAACTGAAGAAGAAAATAAGCTAAATAAATTGATGGGTGTTAATATTAAAGAAGCTAGAAAGAAAGCAAAATTAACACAAATGAAATTGGCAAAACATTTAGGAGTTTCATTTCAAGCAATTGGAAAATATGAAAAAGGGCAAAATGCCATGAATCCAATTAAACTTATAAAAACTTCTATAGTAACAAAAACTCCAATTACTCATTTTTATTTTGGAAAAGATATGATGAAAAGAGCTGAAAAATATGTTGTAGAAAAAAAAATTATAGAATTATCAGGGCAAGACAATTCTCCTGATGATAACTCTGGAAAAACTTTAGCTCCAACTATTGTTACAGGGTTAAATTAAAGTGATTGTCATCATCAATAGATGACTCTTTACCTTTCATGTTAGATTCAAGGTAAAGTGTTTAACAAAAATATAACTTTGTAAAACAGTTATAGTGTTGAAGGTGTGGGGAGGTTTTATAGTGAGCCTCCTCACTTAAACTAAGTGAGAGGAAAAATGAACTTTATTAAAATATCATCTGACTTTGAGATATTAGCCAAGCAACAAAGGCAGCATAAAAATGGAATGCACTTAAGAAGTTTAATGATTTTTTATTTAATGTGTAAACATGAAGGAGAAACTATAGGCAGTATTTATAAAAAATTTTATCCAACCTATAACCATGATATTAATCATGCTTCAATGAGCAGAGTATCAAATAGTCTAGTTAAATTAGGATTAATAAAGCTTTATGAAAATATTCTAGATAGAAGATATAAAAATTTTACTTTTACAAATCTTGGAAAAAGATTTAAAAAGGAAATGGAATATCATTAATGAATTAAAAAAAATATGGAACTTGAAATTACAAACTTTCCTGATGAGATTTTACCTAAAAGAATCTTATTATTAATAGAGCAAACCAAAGAGAACATAAGAATAGCCAGAGATCCTTACTATAAAGACACAAAAAAAGTGCCGAAAAGGATTATACTATCCAATTCGGCTATATATATTTAATTTATTCCCACCTCAAATCCCAATAGCAAAAGCTATTACATGATCTTCTAAACAAGTAGATCAACCTAATCGGTTATTTACTTCCTTACTTTTATTTTTATTTATAAGGTTCTTGTAATAATCTTTTTCCATGCAGGAATAATGAGCTTTTGTTTTATCAGCAAAGGCTACAAAGGATTCGGTGTTGACCATTTCTTTTTGGCAGTATCTACACTTACCAATATCCATTTCGATAATCTTAGGTTTTTTCCAAGTTTTATTTTTCATAAAAATTTTTCAAATTCGGTCAGATCACTTTTTGTTACAACGTCAATGTTAATTAATTTAAGATGGTGCGACAGAATGTTCGGCTACTATTTAATAAAATAAAAAAAAAATTTACTCAAAAATGCAAAAAAGCTTTTTCTTTATTTTTTTTTACCTACTGCTATGCAACTTATTTTTTGCCTTAATTCACTTTACTCAATTCTAAACGATTTCCAAAAAGTGCCTGTGGTAAAATAGGTTATGAATAAAAAAAAAGAAACATTGTTGTTACCTTGTTATGAACATGACATCAGAGAATATATTAAAAGATGTAATGCTCATGTTCCTACAGCAAAGGAACTTGGTATTTTAATTTCTTTAGAAGATCAGGAAAAAGAAGAAAAGGAATTAGAAGCTGAAACAAAGTTAATTCTTTGGAAGCAACAATATAACAAATAGGAAAGGAGGTAATTTTAATGCAACAAAGAGAAACCATTGATAAAAAGAATTTGCGACAAGCATATAAAAAAGCAAATTCTATTTTACCAAAAGACTTACCTTATATTACTTATGATGAAGCAAAAAGGGCTTCAAGACTTTTAGTGAGTAAGTTTGGTAAATTAAAAGATGCAAGTCCAAATAGATTTTATCCAATGTCTAAAAAACAAGAGGTAAGAAAAGTATGGATTTGTTTAAGTGGTAATCCATCAACTTTAAGCAGAGGTTGGAGAAGATTAATACATGATATGGCTCATCGGATTTTTAGATATAGAAGTCCAAGCTTACCAGATCATTGTAAATTCCAAGCTGACTTTGAGGCTTTATTAGTTGAGTTTGTAAATCAATCTGGTTGGTTAAATGGAACTCTAAAACCAAAGATTAAAGTGCTTTCAAGAAATGACAAATTTAATATCAAAGTAGAAAGCACTCAAAACTTGATTAAGTCTTGGAAAACTAAACAAGTTAGAGCTAATAATAAACTAAAAAAGCTACAAAGCAAACTTAAAAGATTACAAAAATCTTTAGCTAACTAGCTTATAAATAAGGCGATCTGAAATATGGTCGCCTTTAAATAGTGTTTGCTTCTACGCAATAAAACTTCACATATATCTGTTCTTCATTTACTTTTTTATATCCAAAGCTTTGACTAACTTTTCTAGCCTCTGAATAACCAGCGTTCATACATTCATACCAGCTATTAAACACAGTTGATTTTTCTAATGGTGGAGAGCATTGACCATATAAAGCAGAGCATACAATCATCGCTAAAACTATTTTCATTTTTCATTACTACCCATTTTTATTTTTTTTAATTCTTCTTCAAGCTCTTTAACTTTTTCTGTAGTATCTTCTAAATCCTTTTGGCAATACTCTAGCTTTTGCAAACATCTTTTATTAGCCGCATCTTTACTTTTACTAGAATCTTCAAATTCATTTAGTTGCTGTTTAAGTATTCGGATTTGATCCTTATACTCATTTACCAAATCTAAGTTATCTGACATCTATTTCTTTTTAAAAGTAGAAACACCTTTAATACCCAGTATCGTACTGAAAGCTCCTACTACAAGTGCCTGGTAGAACATGGGTAAATTTGAAAACTTATCAAAGAAAATATCTATCTTCTGCTGTATATCAGGATCATCACTAAAGACAGACCAAGCCAATAATAGCAGAGGAATTGAAATAAGTATTAAACAAAATTCATCTTTCCAATCTCCCTTATGTGAATCAATAACAGCTTTTTTAAATTCGACTTCCCCAGAAGCCATGCGTTCAGCTAATTTTAATTCTGCCACAGATTCTAATTCTTTTGTTTTTCTTCTATTTGATGCAATAGACATTCCAGTTTTAATAATACCTGGAACCAATTTAGCTGCTATGTTTAACCACATAATAACCTCCTATAGTGCTGATGTTTTCATTTTACTAGATAGCTTTCCACATCTAGCTGGTGTTTGTTTTGCCCACCTACTATCCAACATTTGTAAAGATGCTTCATTATAATCTTCTTTATCTAAAGCCTCCCACATCTTCTTAAATTTTCCTACACCACCAATTCCTAATTGAAAAACCATTTCAATAATTACTTGCTTTGCAATATGATTAATTGATTTGCTGCCAATTAATGATTCTGCATTTTTTAAAGCTTCATTAAAATCTTTTTCAAATACTAATTCTAATTCTTCCTTTGTATATTCCTTATCATCATCCCATTGTTCAGGTTCTACGCAAAGATGACCATAACCAATTGTTCTTTTGCCTAAACTATCTTTATAAACTTTAGGCACAAAACCCTCATGTAATTTTATTTCTTCTTTTAATTCTTCGTACATTCGTTCTCCTTTGTAATTTTGTTGTAAATATGATTCTGTAATAACAAATCTTTGAATATAACCTTCTTAACATTCTCTCCATGAGATATAAAATCTTTTCCATTAATTTCATAACCACACCTCATATAATCCTTTAACATTTACAAAATTCGCAAGTGCATAAACCATATTCGTCAGCATGAAACTCATCTTTACAATGGCATTTATGATGACAGCTCTTACACTTTTTTCTTTTTTTCTTTGGCTTGGCAACGACTAAATTAGTAATTCCCTCACACATAGTATCTATATAACCAAAAAACTTTTCTAAAATCTTATCAATCATAATTCTTTAGTTTCTTTCTGTCGTATCTCTTTTTATTTTTAATAATTCTTTGTCTAAATAACCTTAATTGTCTAGCATAAGGATTTCTCTTTTTATTCCTTTTCTGCACACTTCTTTTTACCCCATTTGAAAGTTTGAGTTAGTGATCTCTTTTCTTGAAATTTATCATTCTTACTATCTGTTTCTGTTACTCCTACTTCAACTGTAGTTTTATCTGGACAGACAGTATTACAGCTAGTTAGTCCAAACAGTCCAATTCCTATTAGTACAAGGAATAATAATATAACAAACCATCTATCATTGAACATTTGATTTATTTTTATTCTTTTTATTCTTTTTATTCTTTTTATCACTCTGTTTCTTTTTAATTTGTTTTAATTTTTGCTTAACAAAAGCAGAGTTCTTTTTAATCTGTTTAGATAAAACAACCTGACCTTGTTGAAGTTTGAATACTTGTTCTTTTAAACTCCATGTTTGATGTAATTGCCAAGTAATAAGACCAATCAAACAAGCCATAGCCAATCCTACTATTTTATCTTTTAAATCCATTATTGGCAGCTTTCACATTCATCAGTATCATCAATAACTAAACCACCATTATTTTCATAAGTAGCTTGTTCTGCTTTTTCTTGTTCTAATTCCTGATTAGTTTTATTTTTACATTGGCAATCAATACCACCACATTTTTTACATTTATTCATTAGTTATAATTATATCCTGTTGTTGAATTGTTATCCAAAGCTTCAAATAATTTTTTATGTTGCTCCATAATTTCTTCTTCTTTATCTTTTAAAACATCCATCTTAGTTTCTAATTTTAAGACTTGGTTTTCTAATCTATCTACCTTTTCTTCGTTAATAACCATAGATGTTGAAAGATCAAAAGTTCTAGTAAGCGACCATCCTGCAAGAGCTAACAAGATGCCGACCAGTAATGTCATAAGTTTTTCAATCATTCTAATATTAATGAAGTTATTTTTTTCTCACCCATATAGATTTCTATATTGGCTTTAGATTTGATACATTTATAAGTAACTCTGTCAGTAGATTTTTTATCTCTCATAGCAATTCGTTTTGCTTTAAGACATTTACTTAATGTAGGTTGAATACGATGTTCTTTAATTTCATGATCCCAAATTAAAAGAAGTGCAAATACAGTTTCAATCATTGGTGATCTCCATTTTCTCTAACTTTATCTTTTAATTTTTCAACATCCCCTCTCAATCTATCTATATCTTTCATCATTCTTTCAATATTAACCCCATTGTGCATCATATTATCTACTCTTGATATTGTTTTTTCAAGATCACTTGCTACCGACTCCAATAAAAGATATTGTTCTTGATCTGTTGGTTTTTGTTCAGATTTTTTTAATAAATCTGCCTGGAATAATTCTCTTGATGTTTCTAACGATGTTAGTCTAGCTGTTAATTCTGTGTAGGCAAAAATTCCAAGACTAACTGCAACAATGATTCCAATCATGTTCTTGATTGGCATGGCTACATTTGTTGATTCATTGATTTTCATTATCCACCATCATTAATTCTATTTTTAATTTTTTCTGTCTGGCAGTAGGACATCTGTAAATTTTATATGATCTTTTAGTCCAGGTTTTTTTCTTATAGGTTTTTCTATAAGTTATTGACTTGACATCTATTAATCTAATAGTTCCATCATCCTTAACTGCAACTAAGTCAAAAGGACATTGAGGATTTGTGGCAACTGCCACATGATAACCTTTTTTAGTTAAATCAACGATGGCTTGGTATTCGCCAATCGTTCCTTTTTGTGCTTTAGTTAGTTTAGTATATTGAATACGAAGTTTATCAGGCTTGACATACTGATCGTTAGTAGAACCCATAAAAATTTATATATACTATTTACCCTATATTCCAAATGTTTAAGGTGATTATCTTTAATTGTTGAAAGCTTTTGATGAATTAGTTTCATTTCGCCTTGTAATTTTATAATTTCCTGTGCGTTTTTTTGAGATTGTGTTGGCATTATCTGTATTGGTTTAAAGATTGAATTACTTTTAACTGTTCTAATGTTGAAGCATCAGGTATTGTTTTACCACCATAAGTAATGTTCTGTTGATTTAAGTTTTTAGCCTTTTCCATTGATTGATCTATTAGACCAGCACCACCAGATACATTTGGTAAATTCAATTTAAAAATAGCTTCTTCCATTTCTCTAAGAGCTTGATTTTTAATATTTTGCTTCATAACAGCATCAAAACCAAATCTAGCTGCTAAAGTTGCTTGTATTCCACCTATATTAAATGCACCAATGCCAGTAGCAGCTCTAGCGAAAGAGTTCCAAATATTAGTAAAGGCATCAGCACCTCCATCTTTAGATACAAATACTTTTCTTGGTAAATCTTTTTCTACTTTTGTAGCAAATTTAATTAAAGATTTCATTTCTTTATCAGTAAATAAAAGTTTTGAAATATCTTTACCCTTGCCTTCAAAAGAATGTCTAACATTTAAAATAAATTTTTCTGGATCAAATATTTCTCTTGAACCCATTTTTTTAAAACTATTTTCAATAATTCTTAAAAAAGCACCATCTTTAATAAGTTGTCTGCCATCAGTACCCTCTTTAAAAATAGTATTTAACTTTTTAATAGTTTGTATGCTTTGCTCTTTTGTAGCTTTACCTAAAGATGCACTTCCATAAAGCCAATTAGCGATTTGATTTCCACTATATTCTCCATCTAAAATATTTCTTATAACTTTAGTTCCCATATCATTTTGTTTAACACCATTTTTAATAATATGTTGAGGACTAAATATTTTCATAAAATTAGTGTGTTCTAATCTAGCTGCCTTATAAGCATCTAATACTTCTTTACTTCCGCTTTTTAAACCTTTTTCAAGAGCATTTTCATAAAAAGTATCATATCTTTTTTTAATAACCATCAATGCTGCTTTATCTACACCTTGAGAATTGCCTATCATTTTATTAATAGCTTTACGTTCTGTTTCTAACATTCCAACTGTAATTTTTGATAAATTTTTATTTTCTAATTTGCCCATAAAACCATTTAGTCTTTTCATTAAAATTGAAGCTTGTGGCATAAGAGTCTTATCTAAAGCTTGACCAATTCCTGTGTCCACATCTAGTAAATCTTTATTAACCCAATAGGTAAAATTCTTCAAAACAGGTTTATCAAAACTTAATTTTTGAGTAGTTTTAATTGCATTATATTTGGCATCAACTCTTGTTTTCATTTTCTTTTCAGTTTGTTTTAAAAGTAGAGTAACTTCATCTAAATTTTCATTAATTTGTTTATTTACTTGTTGTGGTGTTCCAGGAGGAGCATTAAGAGGTGCAGCATTTTTATTCTTTATTAATTCATTTCTATATTTTTGAAGATAATTAAATACTTGTTTTAATTGTTTATCATCTTGATCTAAAATAACTCTTTGTATATCAGCTCCATAAACACCATCTCTCATGTGTTGAATTTTACTTAAAACTTTTTTATTTCCACTAGCTTGAGCCAACCACACAGACACACCATATTCATTTAAACCTACCATATTTTTAGCAGTAAAAGGATCAAGACCTGTTTCTAAAGCTTTGGCAAAGTCTAACATTAAAGATTTATTTGCTATTATTTTATCGCTAGTGCCTATTTTTTTTGCGATTTCTATTGTTTTATTGGTTACTTCACCTTTATTATTAAAGTAAAGACCTGTTTTAGATAAAATATTAAATCTACTAGGAATAATATCTGTGGCAGCATTTTTAACTGCATTAAAACCTGTCCATTTAGAAAGTAATTGACCTGCCTTTTCTCCAGCAGCTCCTGCTAGTAACATTGTTACCGCTTTACCTTCCTCTACAATAGGAATCATACCTTCGCCTTGTTGAGATCCTAAAGATGCACTTATAACATCAGTTGCAACACTTGTTGTCATAGCTGCAAATCCTTGAGCTGTTATTTTTTTTAAAGCACCTGTTGTAATATTTTTTGATACCCAACCTGCTCCTGGTATGTATAATAAAGTTTGACCAAAGGTATTTATAGCACCATTAAAAGAAATGCCTGGTTTATCAAGATAAAAAGTTCTATTATCTCCATCTACCGCATTTGGTGGTAAAGTAATCATAATATTATCAAACTTATCTTTAGAAATTACTGTTCCTGGATATTGTTTGGTAATCATATCTAGGTGAGCTTTTTGATCTGCATTTGAAATAAAACCAATATTTAAAGCTAAATCTTTTGCCATGCTTTTTGTTTTTATTTCATAGATTTCACCCATGTTTTCAAATTCTGTTCTATTCTTACCTGTAACTATATTGGAAACAAATTTAAAACTTTTATCAAACCATGTTTCCTCTTTTTTTATTTTATTTTCATCTTCTAATTTTAACTTATTTAAAGCCTCTATAGTTTTTTCATCGGTAACTATTTCACCTTCTTCAAGATTATATTTTTTTTCAACTTTCTCTTTTTGAACTATTGCATTTAATTTTTTTAAAATTTCTTCATCTTGAACTATTGATCCAATTTCCATACAATTCCTTTTATTAAACTTTACCTATATACATAAATTCACCATTAGGTAATTCGTAATATTTATTGCCATTAAGCACTTTAATATCAACACCCTCATCTAAATCAGTCGTTTTAGACAAATTAAACATTTCGTCTTTTTCTTCTTGAGTAAATAATGGATTGTTTAATTTACCATCAGTTTTTCCATTAACATATTCATTCCACATTTGGTTAAAAGTCATTTGTTTTCCATCAACATTTTTCTTTCTTGATGGCAAACTTCCATCTGACACCCATTCGTCTAATAAATTTTGTTTTTCAATTTTTCTATTATTTAATCTTTGTGTAATTTTAACAACATTTTCAATACCTTGTGGAGTCATTGAAATATTTGGAGCAATAGATTGAAAGAAAGCCATTTCTTTATCGGAAATTGATCCTTTTGTTTTACCAATTGCATCTAAAACAAATTGCGATGATATTACTTGTAAAACTTCTGCATTAGCAATAGTTTTTTCCATTCCCTCACCTTTATCATAACTAGAAAGCCAATTAGTATTAACGCCAAATCTTTGACCAAATTTTGATAATTCTAATAATGTTGTTCCAAATTTACCTGTCTCTAATTCTACAGATAATTCTTTTAAAATATCTAATTGAGTATTTTGTTCTAAAGCAGTTTCACCATCTTTTCTTACTTCTCCAACAAATTTAGCATCTAAATCACCTAACCCTGCTTCAAATTTAGTTTCTTGTTTATCGCCCTCTATTTTAACCAAAGGTTTTTTCTCAACAGGAACTAAATTTTCATTAGCAATTATTTCCTCAATAGTAGCAAATTCAATATTTCCTGTATCAAGATTTTTTACTTCTTTTAATTGTGTTTTATCTTTTTTATCAATGGGAACTAACCGACCATCACTATTAATAATTTCATTTATTGTAGCAAATTCATTTTTATTAGTCTCTGTATTAAAAACTTTTTCTAATGTTGTTTTTTCATTTTTTGGTATAGGAACTAACATACCTCCACTATTAACAATATCAGTTTCGGTAGCAAATTGTTGCATCCCTGTAACTAAATTTAAAACAGATTTTGTTTTTTTAGCTGTTGGTTGAAAAAGTTTTTTAGCTTGTCCAGCTTGTGCAATTGCTGGGAAAAAAGCTTCTCCAATACCTTTTCCTTGTGAACCTTGTTGCAATAACCCTGCTGCTATTAAAAATTCTTCGTCTTGTAATAAACCTTTTAAATTAAACATTATATAAGTCCTTGATCTGTTAGTTCTTCAAAAAATGGATTAGCAGATGTCATGCTTCTTGCATAGTTATCGTTAAAAGTATTACCATATCCATATTGTTGAGTATTGGGTGTTAAGCTTAAAGTATTTGCCATATTTGTTTTAGCAGTATTATAAGTATTTAAATAATTTTGATTAATTCCTAAATTAGTATTATTTAGATTGGCAAAATAATTAGCCACCTGTGATTGTTGGGGAGCTGGTGTTCCGCCAATTGTATAAGGAGCAGCAACTCTGCTTAAACGATCATCAGCACCTCCTCCCATTTTATCTCTTGAGGTATATGTTTTGGTGTGAGGATCATAAACAGTTCCAGTTAATGATTCATATTGTTTTGGTGAATATGTTTTCATTCTCTCTTGCCAATCCATGTCTGTTGATTTACCAACCTCAGTCGCTAAATCTAAATCCATCCACAGCTCATCTCTTGTAAGAGGTTTGTCAGTTCCACTTAAAAAACCACCAACAAATCCTGGAAGTTTCATACTTCCTGTTTCTGGAATATATCCTTCGGCTTCCCATTTTAATCTTGTATCTCTTGAATATAAAGGATTACCTTTGTTATCTTTTAAATCTTGCCAACGATCAGGCAAATCATCACTAGATAAATCATTTATAAAAGCTTTTGTTTCTGCAAAAGTAGCATCTTTAGGAATATCAAAACCAGCTTTTCTTAATTTATTTTTAACTGTTTTTAATTTTTGATCTTGAATATGTTTAATTTGATTTAGTTCATACCTACTTGCATAATCTCCCATCGTTGTATTGTCAGGAGCAGAATATGTAATATCAGGTCTACCAGTTGTGTGAAATGTTGTTGTTAATGTATCAGTAGGTTTTATAGTTTTTTTAGCTTCTTTTTCTTGCCATTCAGGATGTCCTTTAGGAAGCTCTTGTTCTTTCATTTTTTTGAAAGTTTCTTTAACTGTAGCTCCACCATGTAAAGAAGATCCAATATTAGGTGATCCACCTCCATCTTGATTACTTGGTGTATGATAAGCTCTAGAGTCTTCAGGACTTGAAACTGGCGGTGGATAAGCCTTAATACCTGATGCTGTAGGTGTTTCTTTACCACCAGCTTGAACCAACATATCCTTTTCGTCTGCTGTTATATAAGCAAGAAAGTGATCCTTTGGTGCAGATTCATTTAATAAACCTGCCGATTTTTTTAATTTATTCATAGATCATAAAATTATTGCGATAACAAAAAGAATGAACATACCTATAAAAAACTTCATAGGCTTTTCTCTAACTCTTTGCTCTAAGTCAAAATATATTTTTTTTATTTTATTCATTATAATAACCCTCCTAATATTGCTCCACCAATTGCACCCCAGGGTGTTGCTCCAGCTAAAGCTGGAAACATCATGTTACCCATCATAGCTCCGCCTAAACCTTGTGTTACTCTGTTTGGATTTACTGTTGAGCTTTGATTTCTTACTGGAAAACCAGTTGCAATTGGATTAACTAGACCGCCATATTGCTGAAGTGCAGCAAAAGGAGCCATGTTTTTTTGTCTTTCGATATTTTCTAACTGTGCACCAGTTTGTGTAAGCGTTGGTGCAGCACTAGCAATACCCAGTTGTCTTTGTCTTTCTCTTTCGTATTGGTCAAATGCGTATGGCATCGCTTCTTGAGTAATACCACTTAATATTTGCTGTTGCGACATTGGACTACCAGGTGTTCTTCCTGCTCCAGAAAATTCTTGATTGACTGCTGTTGCTATCTCATTTGCTGAACCTTGTAGCATAGGAGATAAAAAAGGATTTAAATATTTCCCTGATAAAGTGTCTGCAAGTTGTTGATTAGCAGCAGTTCCCATTAATTCTTGAGCAGCTAAACCTTGTGTTGTTTGAGTAGAGGGTGCAACATATCCTGCTGCTCCTACTCCTTGATTATATAAAGCTCCTGCTTCTGATATAATTGTATTAAGTGCTGGTTTTGCAGGATCGTAAGGATCTTGCTTTATAAGTTGTGTACCACCACCTGAACTTCCGCCTCCAAATGACATTATTTATTCTCCTTTTCTGTTAGTGTTTTTTCTAAAACTACATGAGTTTTTTTGTAATCAAATTGTTCCATAATTTTTTCCCATCCTTGTCTGGCTATTAACTCCATATTAGTACATTCATTTTTTAAAGCAAAGTCCTCCAGAACACTAATAAGGTGTTGCCATTGTTGTCTATTTTTTCCTGTAACAATAAATATATTACAAGATTGTTTTAATTTCCTTTTTACAATTTCAGTAACAACCACCCCATTATATTGTTCTTTAACTGTTTTTTTACTTTTATCCCAAACCACCCAAAGCTGAAACTTACCATCTTTGATAGTTTGATAAACAAAATCACTATCAGTATGATTACCTGAATAAGATAAAGCTTCCTGTATATTTCTTTTAACTAATGACCAAACTTCATCTACTTTATTAATTGGTATATTTAATAACTGCATTAAGTAATAGACATATAAGTAATACTTATGTGTGTAGAATCTGTTGCACTCATTGTAGCTTTTAAAGCATCCGATGGTTCTAAAACCAAAGGTACTGTTAATATTTCAACTGCTGTATTAGCTGATAAAGTTTGTGTTCTTAAAATTGTATATTCGGCACTTGCAGAATTATCCGATACATCCATAGAAATTGTTGGTGTATTACCAGTATTATTAGTAACTCTGATAGATTTAATAATAATTGTTTCTGTTGATGCAGCAGTCAATAATGCTGTTTCATCTGTAGTTGCTAATGCTACTCCTTTAAACTTGTAATTATTTGCCATCTTTTTTTTCTTCTTTAGGTAAATAACTTGCGATGTGTTGTAACTTACCAAAATTAGAAATTTTAACTTCTAACCACTTATCTATATCTTTATTAATATCTGTATGTTCTGGTATAATCGTTGGGTTATTTAATAGTAATTTTATATTTTCGTCAGCTTCTATAACTTTAGATTCATAACTTTTAACTAACGATTTTATTCTATTAGTCATCTTTTCCATATTTTACTTTCACCGCTTTAATAGCTTCGTAAAAATCAAAATATTGTGTCTTTAGGTCTGGGTTCTTATCAATAGAGTGCCAAAGCATATCCAACTGATCCCCAATTTGAGGATAGGCTGCTTTTCTTTGAGCAATATATCCTTTAGAACCTTCGCCTTGTAATTTTGCTAAACCATCAATACATTCTTGTTCTGTAGGTTTTGATTTACTTCCATCATGTATGACTAGATTAGCATAAACTTTATTTTTGCTATCACTCCATCCGAACCATTGTCCAGTATGAAGTTGAGCTAAATAATCTTCTATGTGATTTGGTTTTCCTGTTAGTCTATCCATTCTATGTGTCTCCTAATCTAATAAAAGTTAATCCTGTATAATGTTCGGTTGTACTACCAATAATAGTATTTGAGTCATTTCCATTTGCTATTCCCAATCTAGATTTACAATTTGAGGTGCTGGTAACATCAAAAATATAATTAACCATAGCTCCACCATAATGATTAGTACCATCGGAAACACTTGCAGTAGTTGCATAAGTAGAATTGTCATGTGTAGTTTGAATATTAAGATTAATAGAATTTTCTGAATTACTTGCTTGCCATGCAGCTTGTGCTAAAATTAAATAATAGCCTGTTGATGGAAAAGTAAATATTCCAGAAGATTCTGTTATAGAACTTCCAAGAATTCCATAACTTGTTGGTGCATCTGCTTCTTCCCAATTAGAAGTAATTGGTTCAGCATCCCCTGTAAAATTAGAAGTTATTCTCCATTGTGAGGCTACTGTAATTCCACCAGCAGCTTGAAAGTCAGAAGCAGTTGCAGATGTAGCTGTCCATAATTGTCCAGCACTTGCTGTATCTGATCTATTAATACTTCTGTTATTTAATGTTGTTATTGCCATTTATTACTCCTTCGGATTTGCGTCTTTAATTGATTTTATTCTGCTACGCCAATTTTCTATATCTTTATAAATTTCGTCTAGCTGTTCGCCTATATCTCCATAGGCATTTTTTCTAGTTCCTTTAATTACAGCATTATTATTTTCAGTAGTAGCTGCACTTTCATAAGTTGCCAGTTGTTCAGCAGTAGGTTCTGGAATACCTAAATTCCATTCTTTAATATATGAACCAGAACCATCATCTTGAAGTGTTACATCTGATAAAAAATCTACAGAATTAACTCCATTTGCTTTTGCATATAATTTAATTTTTGTACTTAATTGTGCCATTTTTTCTCCTATACCTTAAATCCTGTGAACCATGTTTGTTTAGCAGTTCCATCTATAACTGGACTATCTTGACCATCATCACAATAAGCATACAATTCAACATAATCATCATCATCTAATGATAAAACTGCTGAACATTGAACACCTGGATTTCTTTGAGGATAACCAAGCCATCTTTGTTGTTGGCTAGTATAGCTTGATCCGTTTTTATGAATTGCTACATGACAATCAGCAGCTCCAGCAGTATTATGTGCTGTATCTATATTAAATCTGCCATAAATAAAATAGTAACCAGCTACTGCTGGAGTAAATCTATGAGTAGCAAAAGTTCCATCACTATCGTATTCTTCTGTATCAAGTTCAACTTTTGTCCATGTAGCATCAGAAATTGTTTGATTATCTGCGCTATAAGCAGAAAAAGCTGGTGTAGTTCCACCAATATAAGTTTTTAATCTTGATGCAGCAGTTTTTCTTAAAGTTCCACCAGCTCCATCATCCACTAAAAATAAATCTGCATCTGCTAAAGCTCCACCTATATCTGTTTCACCAGAGATAACATCAGTTCCTAATTTTGCATTGGTTACAGTTCCATCGCTTGGTGTACCTATATCTAAAACATTACCTAATAGTATTACAAAGTCTATTGTATCACTTGAGGTTAATGCCGAATTAAAACTTAAAGTTGAACCTGATACAGTAAATCCTCCACTTGCTCCAGGTTGTTGAATAACTCCATTAAGTGAAACCAACATATGATTTGCACTTTCTGGTACTACATTTGTACTGCTTACTTGTAAGGTATAATCAGCAGTTCCTGATGCTGTAAGAGCATCACACTTTTGAAAGTTTCCTACTATCGGCTCTTTTCCTATATATGGCATAAATTATTCCTTTGGATATTTGTTTTTAATTACTGTTCGTTTAGCTTGTAAATCTGTAAGCGTATCGCCACCATCTAATAAAGCATGAATACAATCTTCATGATTTGGATATTCAGCTTGTCTATTTCTTTTCCATTCTTCTGCATCATATTCAGCTTGAAGTTCATTCATTTTAACTTGTATGTCAGCTTTTGAAATTTCTGGTGTTCCTTGATGCCATTCTATTTCACAAGTGTTTAAATCTTCACCTCTTACAATTACTTTTGCGTCAGGATTTATTTTTAATATTGCATTTATTATCATCCAGCTATCTCCAGTAATGTCATGTGTGATGGCGCACTATCAGAACATATTTGAGCAGAAGCTACATTATCATTACTTGCTATTTGAACTTTATACGCTGTGCTTGATGTAGTTGATGGACTATCAAGATAACAACAAACAGCACCGCCAACTCCTCTATGATAATCTGAAGCTGTTCCTCCATACGCTTGAGCATAACCAGCTCTAGCTGTAAAATTAGCAACAATATCACTTGCTCCTCTTAAAAGTTTTGCATTAAGCCAAGTTCTATTATCTCTAGTTTGAATACCATTTAAAGTAGCAATTACTAAAACTTTATTTGAAGATGAACTTGGAGTAATACTTGCAGTTAAACCACTATCTGCATAAGTACTTGAGCTAGATGATGCTGATGAAGCATGAGCAGCGTTTACAACTTGTAAAACTGCACCAGCTCCAAATTTAGTTGCAGCTATAGCGGCACTTGCATTTACATCTGCATTTACAATAGCACCATCAGCAATTTTAGCTGAACTTATTATTCCATCTGTAATGTCACTAGCAGTTAAAGCTGCTACTGCTGGTTGTTTACCAATATACATATTACGTTATCTCCATTATAGACAATGTGCCAGAAATTTTATCAGCTACAGAACAATCTATTTTAATTTCATCTGTTGCTTCTAAAACAACTTTTCCACCAGATAAAAGTTCTAATGAACTTCCTGCTGGAATCGTTACATCCTTCACTAAGAAAGATGTTGTGTTAGTTACATTATTATCTCCACCTCTACTTCCTGTATCACTAACTAATTCAACTTCAACAGTAACTGCTGCTGAATGAATATTAGTTAGGATTAAACCAAGAACAACAGTAGTTGTACTTCCAGCGACAGTATACATTTCATAAGGTGTACCTGCTGAAGCTGGTTCTGCTGCAAATGTAACTACTTTAAATGTATTCGCCATTTGTATTTTCTCCTTTTATTATTAATTTAACCTAAAGCTATAGCAAGTGCTGTTGGATCGTCTGTAACATATCCAGCACTATTTAAATATGTTTTAACATCTGATAAAGCTACTTGTACCATAGTTCCATTATCATTTACAACCAATCTATCAGCATTAACTAATGTAGTAGAAGTAGCTCCTGTTCCACCATCCATAATATTTAACTCTGCTGGTGTTGCAGCAATTGTTGTAGTTGTTACTGCTGCCAATAGAGGAATATATCCTGTCTGGTTAAGTAAATATTGTGTTCTGTCTGCTGTTGGATCAACAGGTACTACTGTTGTTTCGTAAGCATCTGCTGTAGATCCTTCAAAGACAGCTCCATTACCATCTATAATTGGCGATGTTAATGTTTTGTTTGTTAAAGTTTGTGTTCCAGTTAATGTAACATCTCCAACATTACTAGGTGTAATTTTTGTAAATGCAATTGAATCTGATCCAAGTGTAACTGTATTATTAGTTGTGCAAAGCCAAATTGTATTATCATTAGCAGTACCTTGATTAATAACAACCATCTGACCTGATAGTTCTGTTATTGTATCAAAATTAGTTGATCTTGATGCAGCTCCTGCTCCACTACCAACTGCTGTATAAATACCATTTTGACTAGCAGTAGATTGATCTTTAAGTAAAACTTGATCTCCTGAAACTAAAGTTATACCATCAATAGTATCTCCAGCTTCAAGACCTGATGAAATATTTACATTAGCAGTTGATGCTGCTTCGCAAATTATTCTAGTTCTAAGTCCTGCAACAGCATTATCTACATAAGTAGTTGCTGCTTTTGTATCTATTTGAGTTTGTACTGCTGAAGTAACACCATCTAAATATCCTAATTCTGTATTCGTTACATCTGATACTGCAATCTTTTGAGAGGCATTAGATATAATAGCTCTACTTGCAGTTAAAGATTCTGTATCAATTGTTGTAGCTGATCCTGTAATTGTTGCTTGTTTAGCATCTAATTGAGTTTGAATTGCAGATGATACTCCATCTAAATAACCGACTTCTGTAGATGTAACTGCACTAACAGAAACATCTCCACTACCATCAGAAACTA
>VTLG01008103.1_pt1 | contig 17443 bp, 27 predicted proteins | sample 4694571 | NCBI WGS metagenome assembly VTLG01 (sample SAMN12604809, study PRJNA352737) | marine metagenome | biome: ENVO:00000447; feature: ENVO:00000209|ENVO:00000569|ENVO:01000036; material: ENVO:00002151; isolation source: viral sequences binned using virsorter ...
ATAGAATGAAAAACTTTACCAAAGAATTAAAAGCGATTCTTAAAGAAGATCCAGGCGCACCTATCATGTCGCCTGATGAAGTAATAAAACGGGCTAACACAATGGTTATCTTAACTAATCAAGCACCCCCTAAATTGTTAGCATTAGCTGGCTCTTCTCGTAAAGCCATCCTACTTAACTATAAACCTTTGATGATTACTTTTCCAGATCAAAAGGGTGTGTATCAAGTTAAACCGGAAGATATCGTTTTTGAAAACCACCATACAGGCCGCGATGTTACTGAAGCCGGCTCAGAAGAAACAGATTACGAAAAGTTTTTTGCTTCTGCTATGAAGAAGTTTGGCGTTTCTTCACCGATTGAACTAAATCCCGACGACACAAAGAAGTTTTTTAATTATGTAGATAAGAATTGGGAAGCTGAAGAAGAGAGTGATGGAAGTAAAAGTGAAGGTGGTTGGGAAGATCCTCCGAGATTAGGTGGTGAACCTAGTTTGATTACACCAATGGAGGGTAATGATAACGAAGATGCTAATGAAGCTGTTAAAGTAGTACCTTATACTTATTGGAATAAAGCTAGTGATGGAAAACGAGCAAAACTATTACAGCTTGCTAAACCGGGTATAAGCACTAAGTGGGCTAAAGTAGATTACGAAAGCCTTACTCCTATGCTTAAAAAAGCTATTGATAAAGTCTTTAAAACAAAAAAGGCCCAAATTGAAATTGCTCCTGCAGTTGCTGCTGCAGCCAGCGGTGTTGCTCGTGGTGCTGCTAAACTTGGTGCAAAAGTATCAGGTGGTGATAAGGATGAAGATGTATCTACCGGCAAAGTTGGTAAGAAAGATAAAGGTAGCTATGAACGCGCTTACAAGTTGGCATTAAAGAAATACAAAATTCATAGTGCTGATGAATTAGATACACCGGCAGAAAGAAAAGGTTTTACAGCATATGTAGATAGATTATGGAAAGGTGGCGAAGTTCATGAATCTGGTTGCCCATGTCCATCTTGTGCAGTGAGTGAAAATAGTATGAGTGAGGCACCTCAAAAATCTAAGATGCAAAGAGATAAGGAAAGAATTAAAAAGCAAAAGCAAAAACAAAAAGCACAACAACAAAATAAAAAGAAAGATGCCGCGACGGCTCTTAGAAAAGAACGTGAAAAAGAAAAAGAGCTTAAAAGAAAGTTAGAAGTAGCAAAAAAAGAAAAAGCTGAGCGTGAAAAAGAAAAAGCTGAGCGTGAAAAAGAGAAAGCCGAACGCGAAAGAGAACAGTCGCAAAATAAGCCTAAACCAGATAATGACGATAATGGTAATGGAGATGATGAGAAGGATGGTAAGGATAAGAAAGATAAGAAGGGGTCTTTTCTGGGAGGGTTAAAAAAAGTAAGTTCAGCGGCTCAATCACAAGTTAAAAAATATTCAGTTGCTACAACATGAAATTAGTTCATGTTTTAGAGAATGTAACACAAAAAGCGGCGAAGAATCAAGCAGATGCTATTAGAATTGGTATAGCTCAACAAGCATTTGAAAAAATTAAAGATAGTAATGAAGTTTCGCCTCCCGATAGAAAGCACCAAGTTAAAGGTATCAAAAAACATATGGCTCAAAAGAAAGGTAAAGATAAGATACCTAAGACATATGTAGATAAGAAGACTGGTAAGAGAAAGAAAACAAACCCCTGGGCATTAGCATGGGCCCAATATGACAAATATGGAGTTCCGTCTAGAATAGAGAAAGATTAGTGAAAGAAGGTTTAAATGATTAAAGGGAGTAAGAGGTGTGTAAGTGTGGAGTTAAGAAATCAAGATGATTTAGAACACGCTTTAAGATTGTTAAAGAGGAAATTGAAAAGAGAAGGTTTTTTCTTAGAGTTGAGGAAACGAGAGTATTTTAGAAAACCTTCGGAAATTAAAAAATCAAAGAAAAGAAGAAGAAAAGCAATCGACGGTACGGAGTTACATTAGCGTATCGTGTATTTTGCAAAATATAAACCATATTTATTTTAGTTGGCTTATGCTAATGAAAATAAAAATTTCTAATTTAATTAATGGAGAACTGTAACATGGCAAAAGACATTGTACAGGAAGCCGTTGAACAGGCTGAGGCCATGAAGGAAGCTGCTTATGAGAATGCCAAGAGTGTTTTGGTTGACGCAATGAGTACTAACCTGAAGGCGGCCGTTTCAGAGGCTATCGGTGAAAAGATTGAAGAGACTGGTAATCCCAAGGGTGCCGATCTCAATGTTCAATATGATCCCTCCGGCCTAGAGAAGTTAGATGGTGATGACCTCACTGATGAAGGTGACGGTCCTGCAATCATCGAAGCTGGTTTGGAAGAGGAACAACCCTATGGTGGTAATAAGGGTGATGAATCTCGCAGTGATCGCGACTACGAAGCCGCCTTAGAAGGCGACGACGAAGACGAAGACATGGACGAGGATGATGAGTATGGTGGCGACAAGGGTGACGAGTCTCGTAGTCACCGCGATTATGAAGCTGCTTTAGAAGGTGAGTATGGTGGCAATAAGGGTGACGAGTCTCGTAGTCGTCGCGATTATGAAGCTGCCCTGGAAGATGAAGATGAAGAAGATGCTGACATTGATGTAGATATTGATGTTGATGACGAAGAGGACGAAGATATTGATGAAGTCCTGGAAATCATTGAAGACGAAGACGAAGATGTAGACGTTGACGTTGATGATGATCTTGAAGAGCGTGGTATGATGGCGAAGAAGATGGAAACCGCTGTCAAGGAAAATCGTACCCTGCGCCGTGAAAATCGCAGATATGAAAAGGCTCTTACTTTCTTGAAGAAGAGAATTGATGAGGTTAATCTTTTCAATGCTCGTTTGGCTGCTGCATCTGATCTGATGCGTAAGGTTAGCTTGACGAAGGGCGAGAAGGAAAGAGTTGTTGAGCATTTTGATAAGGCTCGCACTGTTGGTGAAGTTAAGAGAACTCATAGGGCGTTGGCTGAGGGCTACACCGCTGCAAATCGGTCGGTCAAGAAGCAGCGTGTTGCCAGACCTAATGTTCAGAGTGTTATTTCTGAAGAACAAAAGCAAGCTCAGGGTGGACGGTATGATCGTCTAGCTGAGTTGGCTGGTCTATAAATCTAATTGGGAGATTTAGATAATGCAAAATATTGTTACTGAAATGACAGCGGAGTATAATCCAGTTAATCGGAATGCTAAGCTGCATACTATTATGGAAAAGTGGAGTCGCACTGGCTTACTGAAGAAGCTTGATGACGAAAAGTCACAGGTTGTCGCTCAGTTGTTAGAGAACCAGGCTGTTGAACTTCGCAATCAGATGTTAACTGAGGAAACTCAGACCGGTAACGTCGCTGGCTATAACAAGATCGCTTTCCCTCTCGTACGTAGAGTGTTCGGTCAGTTGTTGGCTTCGGAACTTGTTGCTGTGCAGCCGATGTCGCTGCCTTCAGGTCTGTTGTTCTTCCTTGACTTTAAGTATGATCGTAATAAGAGTGGTGGTACCGCTGGTGGTAGTGTTTATGGTAACCTTACTGATGCTGGCCCGAATCGCAACAAGCAGTTGTCGGGTGTTGGTGCTCAATCGGCTTCGGGTGGTTTTTATAACTTCGCCGGTATTGGCTACTCGCGTAGAAACTTCATTCTTACGAATGCTGCTCCTACCTTCTCCGGTGTTACTACGACTTCGGAAATTCTGGGTAATGTAACTGTTTCGGGTTATGACTTTACACTGTCTAGCTCGGCGGCTACTGATCTTGGTGCTTTGATGGAAATTCGTATCGCTACTTCGGGTGAAGCTGAGTATGCAGGTAATAAGGGTGAAACTTTCCGTGGTCTTCGTGCTATTGAATCTCTTTCGGGTACTCAGTGGTTTCCACATACTGATCCGACGCTGACGGTTCTTACCGCCGCGAAGATTCAAATTTATTCTAACAAGTGTGGAACCGCTTCTCCTTGGGGTCCGGACAAGAATTGGACCAATGATGGTTCAATGACCGCTGCTGTTTTGGTCGGTCCAGCCCGCACGAATCTTACTGACAATCCTTCGGATAATCAGTTGGGTGATTTTGAATCGACTAGTGCGATTCCTGAGATTAACATTGCAGTATCTAGTGTACCTGTGATGGCTAATACTCGTAAGCTCAAGGCTACTTGGACACCTGAGTTGGCCCAGGACATCAACGCTTATCATGCTATTGATGCTGAAGTTGAACTTACAACTATTCTTTCTGACATTATTGCGACAGAAGTTGACCGTGAGATTCTTTCGGAACTTCTGAGTGGTGCTGCTGTTAAGGCCGCATGGTCGCGTAGTGTTGGTCGTTATGTCACCGCTTCGGGTGATCAAATTACTACTGTTGCTTCTCCTGGTGGTTATTCCACGAATGTTGGTTTTACCGGCACTCAACAGGATTGGTATCAGACTCTCGCGGAAACAATTATTACTGTTTCTAATGAAATCCACAAGCGTAACTTGAGAAGTGGAGCCAATTGGCTTGTCACCTCTCCCGATGTTGCCACTATTATTGAGGCCATCGCTTACTTCAAACCGAACGCGACCTTTGATCCTACTGAGGTTCAGTATTCGCTCGGTGTTGAAAAGATTGGTACTCTCACCAATAGATTCACAGTCTATAAAGATCCTTATTTTCCTGTGAACAATATTCTTGTGGGTTATAAGGGCGCAGGCTTCCTCGATGCAGGTTTCGTCTACGCACCGTACGTACCGCTGGTGTTTACACCGACTATTTTTGAGCCTAACGACTTTACGCCTCGCAAGGGCGCGATGACCCGTTACGCCGAACAAATGGTACGTCCCGAATACTATGGTAAGATTAACGTTGTTGATCTTAATGTAATCGGCGCTCCGTCTTCTAACTAGAGAGAATAGCGGGGAAAAGATAAGGTAATAACCTTACATAGAAGGGTAGCGGCTTTCGGGCCGCTGCCCTTTTTTTATTGGAGAAAACTAATGGCAAAATCAACAGCAGAGGTTGGTGAAGCTTATCACGACTTATCTAAAAAACGAACAAATGTTGGTAAGTTATCGCCCTTTACTCAATGGCTTCCAAGAAAATATATATTTTGGAGAATCCATTGGAATGCTATTTGGCATCATAGATTAGCTATGGAAATTTCATGTCAAGTTTATGAAATGGGTGATTACCATACTTTTTGGAAAAGTATAGAAGATTATGCTAAGGGATATAGTCAACTATACTCTACAATGCCTCTTTGCTCTAATAAAAGTATTTCTCATTATGTAGGTCAATGTGCTTTAGATGCTATATTAAATAAAACAAATGAAAAGAATATCTTAACTTTAGATAGAGCTTTAAAGGCGGTTACAAAAGATGGCGCTTTCACTGAAGGTGGGCATTACTCTAAGTATGTTACAGATTGTTTTGATAGAGTAGAAGGTTTATTTGAGAATTGGTATGGAAAGCAAGCTGATGCCTCGGCACTTAAAGAAAGCTATGAAAGTATAAAAGAGAATGTAGCAAAAGTAAAAAGATGGCAACAATTAATTTCTGATACAGATGGAGTGATGGCCGTTATTGGAGATGGCTGGCATGAGAAGGTTGAACCTCTAGATGAAAAAGGCATGTTTAAGTATGATGACATGACGATTAATCGACAAGGATCGTGGCTCACTATACAAAACCATCGTGTCAATGGGTTTGCTTTGCATCAACATCCTCATGGTAATGAAATTTTAATCGCACATGAAAATGATTGGTTAGTAAAAGGTAGTGGTATGCCATCCTACAAGCACGTAATGAAGAAACCCCTAAAATGGCGTAGACCAAGAAATCATTTCTTTACTGAAAGTAAATGGGATTGGTGGTGGATCTGGAGGCATAGGAAATTAACACCTGAAGATTCACCTTCTGCACGAGCGTTAAAAATAGAGGGCGATTCTATCACCATTACTGAGTCCAATAAGAAAATTGTAAGATGGCCTGGTGAAAGAGAAAACATAAAAAGAGAAGATGATAATTCTCTCGTATGGAAATATGGAAAGTTTAGTTTTAAGGTAGAAGGCATTAATATAAAGCTAATGAAGAAGGATTATGCATATGCGGCTACGACATATCGCAATGAAAAAGAAATTCCAGTAGTAAGAATAAGTGGAGAAAACCTCAAAACAAGGATAATGGTTAATGATACAGAAGGAACTAACGCTTGACGAGTACATTGATGATCCTGTAAACACTACCATGATTAATGAAAGATGCATTGAACTTGCATTAGGTATGCGTTATATGGACGCAGTAGGTCATGATAGTCTTACAGAGGTTGGTGCAGTAATGCCTCATTATGGATATTGTGAACACCCTATTATTGATTTGTTTGCTGATGACCACCCGGCCGGCGATGTGCAAAAAGTAGACGCAGAAACTTGTGACTTCACTGGTCGCGATGTTTTATGTCTTTCTACTATAGAACACATAGGCAAAACAGATTATGATAACCCCGATATTGATGATCAAAAAGCAATTCGTATTTTGGACAAAATCACTAACGAATCAAACTCCTTTTTCGTTACGTGGGGTGCTCGCTATCATAACGAGTTAGACACCTATGTAAAAGACAACCTTGACAGATATGACTGGTTTGGTTATATTAAGAGAGAAGAAAAATTGTGGGAATACACCGCCACTGATATGGCTGTGTGGGACCAAGAATTTGACAAACCTTACCGATATGCGAATGGAAATATTTTTTTATTGCCCAAGTAAAAAAAGCCTTGACAAACTTATAGAAAATGTGTATATTATAGGTAGTTAATTTTTGGTTAAGGAGATTAAATGCCCGATTTGTTGATGAGTTGTCATTCTGAAAGTTCTAATGCACCTGTTTTTGAAAAAATAACTAATCTTTATCTTAATGAGAATGATACAATTGTTGATTTTACATATGGCCGCGGCGTCTTTTGGAAAACAATTGATAAAGAAAAATATGTAGTTATAAAAAATGATATTAATTCTTTAAAAAAAGGTATTGACATTGTTTCGGATTATAGAAACTTTCCTCTTATAGATAATTCAGTTAATGCTGTTGTATTAGATCCACCTTACATGCCTGCTCAATATTCAGGCATTAGTGAGGATTTTAATGATAGGTATGGAATTAAAAGAAAGTTTGGTAAACTTAAATGGTATGCTAGAGTAATTCAAGATTATTATGATGGTATTGTAGAGGCTTATAGACTTTTAAATAAAGACGGATTTTTAATAGTTAAATGTCAAGATATGGTGTGTTGGCATAAACAATGCCTTACGCACGTTGACATAATAAATTTTGCGGTTGAAAGGGGTTTCTTTTGCGAAGATATTGTAGTATTCATGCAGGCTAAAAGAAGAGCGCACCCTAAAGATAAATTTGGTCAGAAGCATGCAAGAAAGAATCACTCATATTTTTTAATTTTCCAAAAGGTTGGTGATGAGTAAAACAAAAGAAGAACAAGCTATTTATCATTTAGTTAAAGCCCAAGAGTTATTTGATGATTTAGAGTGGGGAGATCTTTCTAACTATGCGCGAGGTAAGGAATGTTATTTAGCACATAGGTTAGGCCATACTGTAGGAAAAATGGGTGGTGGCCCAGACGCTTTGGATACGTATGGAGATGTGGCTGAATATAAGTCCACTACTTTAAAAGGGTATCTTGACACCGGTGAGCTAAAAAGCCATACTTGGAATTTTAATGGAATGAGTTATTGCCCTACGTGGAAGGAGCAAAAAGAATGGCTGTGTGAACATATGAACGAAATAAAAGGGGGTAATTACTTCGCTATATTTGAAAGAGGTCAGATAGTATCAGCGTGGCGTGTTGAAAGTAGCGATTTGCTTCCTATCATGATAGAAAAATTGCGTAAAAAATACCCTAAATTACCTGCCTCTAAAGACCCCCGACCAGGCGTCTCGATAACTTTAAACACAGTAAAAGAGTTAGGTGTTAAATTAGACATCACTTAACCTCAATAAAAACAACCACTTACGACATCAAAAAAAGCCTTGACAAGACCCCGATTATTTCGTATATTATAGTATGTTAAATTTTACATTTTAACAGGAGATATTATGTAAACCTATGGGCGTAAAACATAAGGTTAGACGAAAGAATGGCAAATTGAAAGAAATAGATATGACTCGTTCAATAGCTATTAAGGCATTCTGTACAGAATGTATGGGTTATGGTGAAGTCCACCCTAAAGATTGCACCTCCGTTAACTGTCCTTTGTATCCCTTTAGGGGAAAGACAAATTTGACACTTCGATGAGACACCCTAATGATGATTTTCCTAAATGGATGATAATAATGTTGGTGGTTATTGTATCCTATTTTATAATTGTTCTTCTTCCTCAAACTTTGGCTAAACTTCTATGAAGATAGTTACTAATATATCTGAATACCCTGAGTTTAAAATAGATGAAGGTCTTTTGAAGAATGCCATCATTAGACGATTTGCGCAGATCAAGAAACCTATTTATATTCATATTGATAAAAATCTTGTAGTTAGTCATGGTCATCATCGCAGAGATTGGATAACTGACTTAAAAAGATATCCTTCATCTTGGACACCACAGTTCATTTCTGAGATTAAAAAGAATGGTGACCTATATCATCGTATCTGTTTGTCACATCAGTTTTTGCATAATGCATTTCACAACAGAAAACAGAGTAACAAGGATACTGTTACGTGGCACCTGTCTAAGTATTTTGATTTTGACCCTCGCGATTATTCTTATATATATTTGTTTTTCTTATTGTCGCATGAGTTACAACATGCACAACAGTGTGATAGTTTGCGCATGAAGTATTTTAAAAGTGATAATTGTTATGTGCAATATAAGAAAGACAATTGGAAAGAGTATAAGGATGTTGATAATAATGGAGTAGCGATAGAGTTTGATGCAGAGATTGCATCCATCAATAAAACCTTAAGACTATATGAAAGTTATTTCTAATGAATATAGGAATTGTTGGTAGCCGACGATGGAAAAATAGAGAGGATATAGAGGGTTTAGTAAATACTCTGGCGGCAGATACTACTGTTGTCTCTGGTGGTGCCCGTGGTGTTGATACTTGGGCAACGCAGTCTGCACGAAAACGTGGGTTAAAGGTAGTTGAGTTTCTTCCAGAATTACCGCCTAACGGCAGTCCTAAGTGGGAGTATACTAAAGCCTATTATGCACGCAATCGGCAAATTGCTGAGTATTGTGATGTAGTGTATGCTTTTGTAGCATCTGACCGAAAGGGTGGCACAGAAAATACCATTAAACATGCTAAAGAACTTGGCACTCCTGTAAATATTATCAATGAGGATACATCTAGTGAATAAAAGATTTCTAAATGAAATAACCTGTGGTGATTCTGAACAGTTGATTCAAGATTTGGATAACGATTCTGTAGACTTGGTAGTAACATCGCCGCCTTATAATGTAGATTTAGGATATAATGCACATCATAAAAATCCCTATGATCTATATCAAGATAATAAATCACACCATGATTATATAGATTGGTTGCATTCTATCTTTGGTAATATAAAACCAAAACTTGTAAGTGGTGGTCGCATATGTTTAAACATTGGTGATGGAAAGAATGGGTCTGTTCCTACTCATAGTGATATTATTCAGTTTATGACTAAGGAATTAGATTACCTAATGATGTCTACTATTATTTGGAATAAGAATACTACAGGTAATAGAACGGCATGGGGTAGCTATATGTCACCGTCTTCACCAAGTTTTCCGTCACCTTTTGAGTTTATCTTGATATTTGCTAAGGACACCAAAAAGAAAAAGGGTGATAGAGATAAGATTACCGTTGAGAAAAGAGATTTTATTACAAACGCATGGGGTATGTGGGCATTTGCACCAGAGACTAGGCAAAAGAAGATAGGGTTAGGTGCTATGTTTCCTGTTGAATTACCACGGCGTTGTATTGAGATGTTAACTTATAAAGACGATGTAGTATTCGATCCTTTTAGTGGAATGGGCACAACCTGCTTAGCAGCAAAGCGGTTAGAGAGAAACTACATTGGGTTTGAGATGAGTGTTGACTATTGTAAGAAATCCAGAGAGCGAATTGCTAATGACTAGTCTACCCTATCTCCCTACAGAGTATAGTGTTAAGCCTGGTTTAAAGAAGTTAGAAGATGAGCCTCATTTTATAATAGATGAGTGGTATCCAGATTATAGAAATGAAAAGATGGATGCTCGTCGTGAAGATATAGATAAATATTATATCGAGCAAACTGCTTCAAAAGGTTTACATCGACAGGAGTATGATACGACACATCGTTTTGTAATGAAGACTATTATATTTTGGATGGCAGAAGAATTGTCCAAAAATTATGAGCAATTTCATTTTGAAAATAAAGATGAATTTTATGTTTTTCATAATGACTTTACGGGTGAATCAATTTGGGTAGACGAAGATTTAAATAACGCCCAAGTAATTAAAAGTCCGATGTGCGAATGCTCTAAAAGATGCACGGGTTGTGCATATCCCAATCCTGTTTATAAGAATTTGTTCGATGCTATTTGCTCACAGATACAAGAAGATGTTTGCATCATGCGTAATGATGAGTTGATAGCTAGTCATGTCTGCCTACCATCTTGGTGGAGTCCTGAAGAAAAGATGGGAATGAGTATGGGCGAAATTCATGCCGATGTGCCTGGTATGGATAAAACTGCTTATGAACATATTTGGAAAGCAAGTTTGTTTAAAGGTCCATTCCTTAGATATAATTGGACTATTACGGATACACCTATTCTCAATCAACATCCAAGCAAAAATATTGGAAAGAATTTTGATAGGGATAGTTTGTTTGTAAGAGTGGAACGACAAATACTACAGGGATTTCCAGAAGTGCATGGGGTCTTGTTTTTGATTCGCACTTATGTTGCCGATATAAAGACATTAGAAAAAAGCCAGCGAGCAGCAATTGCCAAAGCGATTGTTCAAATGAGTGAAGAAGAATTAGAATATAAGGGCTTGACAAACAATAAGGAAAGTGTTATATTAAGATGTATAAAGTAATTATCTTAACTATTTTATTTATAAGTTGGTTTATATTACATATGTTTCTTATTAATAAAGGCGATAAGAAACGTCTATACAAAAAGGGTTTTTAATGAAGTGGCTTCAGAATCCATTTACGGATGGCGCCTGGTGGCGATTAAAAAGAGCGTGGTGGCAAATAGTTGCACCGGGTTTGCTTAAAGAAAATCGTCAATATGCCGAAATGTGTGATCGCTACTTTGATGATTATGATAAACATACAAAGGAGATTGAAGAGTTAGAAAGAGAAATGCATAGGGATCGGCATTTTCATGGCCGAATTGGTGCAGGGTATTGGTACGTGCATGTTGGAAAAAACGTAAGTTCGGTGTCTCGTATAGATGAAAAGTTTATTGAGTGGTATGAAAAATGGGTGACTCCCATACAGAATAAGTTTGTCTTTGAATATGAAAGACCAGAAACAAAAGAAGAAGAGAAGAGGCGAGAGCAAACGTATTTAGAAATGCATGATGAAAGGTATAGAGACTAATGATAGTCCATGACTTAGAAGAAAAAATTATGAAGGTGCGGAACACATCTGATGACTTGGATATCGTCTTGCACTATTTGGATAGCCATCAGATTGAAGGAGCCGGAATACCAGCAAACTTTATGGATGACTTGATGAATATGATTATTGGGATTCAAGCGTTACATGAAAGAAAAAGTAAGATGTTGTTTGAAGAGTTTCAAAAAGTTTTAAAGAGCAATAAGGAACCAACTGAGTCTGAGCTTGACTTTGGAGTATAAGGTTTTTGTACCCGTAGCATAATGGATAATGCAACGGCCTTCTAAGCCGTAGATTGTGTGTTCGACCCACACCGGGTACACCATATGAAAAAAGGATGGCATCTAGCTTAATTGGCCAAGCATCGGTCTGTTAAACCGAAAGATCGCGGTTCGAGTCCGTGGATGCCAGCCATTTTAAAAAGAAAGGAAAAAAGTGGCCAAGTTTAATGTAGAAAAGAATACATCGGCGAAAACAAGAAAGCGTTATGTGGGTAAGAATTTAGTAACACCTGTTTTATATGATGGCCATCACAGGGGCCATGGTGGTTCATATATGTCTGGGTCTGTAAATGGAGAGTTGGTTGTTGATCAGAATGGCAAACCGCTTCCATTAAAACATATCGGTATTTTAAAATAAGGAGAAGATGTTTGAATAAAAAAGAAAGAGAAAAGTTGATTGTAGAAAATATGTGGGTAGTTGAACATGTGATAAAAGACTACCGGCATTTGATGCAATATAATGACTTAAAGAGTGCTGGCCTTTATGGTCTTATTCAAGGTATTGATAAGTATCGAAAAGGCAAAGGCACTAAGCCATCTACTTATGCTCGTCATTGGGTTAAAGCGGAAGTGTTGAAATCTCTTTATGAAAACAGAAATGTGCACATTCCTTGGAATCGTATTAATGATTATATCAAGGAAAAGAATGAAGACAATATGTATTCCAGTGTAAGTGGAACTGCGCGATCTACTACTCGTAACGCTCGTCAAACCAAAAAGCATAAGGACATGATTCCGCAGTTTGAAATCAGTTTAGATAATGTAGGTGGGTGTGATGATGCAAAAGAAGGCAGAAGTGATAACATTGAATTGCAATCATCGCTCAGTTCAGCTGATTTGCACATTAAAGAAAGTCAAGAGTTAAGAGAACATATTCACTTTGCTATTGAAAATTCAGATCTTACGGAAATTGAAAAGACAACAATTTCTTATCGGTTTGGTTTGGAAGGGTTTGAGCCAAAAACTTTGTCAGAAATCTCTGCTTTGACGGGATATACAGCGATGGGTATACAAAAGGCGGAAAAACGTGCGCTTGGGAAGCTCCAAAATCATGACCTATTAAAAGACCTACTTTTATAGGGGTATATTTACTCTATAATCAGCTTGAAGGTAAATACCTATTCACCTATAGGGTATGGAGAGAATGAGTGTTATTGGATAGAAAATTAGGGGGTTTTGCACCCCATAAGCCAAAAAGTCCAGCTGAATACGTTCAAGAAGAATTTTATTGTGAAATGTGTGGGCGAACCACCAAAGAAGAGACAATTCTTGAAGAAAAGTTAGGAAAATATTTGTGTGATGGTTGCCGCAAAGAATATGAAAGGAAAAACAAATGAGAAAGTTAGTAGATGTGATGGCGTTGGAACGAGAGTTAGTAAATAGAATAGATGTGCTAAATGCTGATAGTGTTTTTATGTCTTCATCTCAAGCTGCTTCTAAAATTAACACTTTAGTAGGAAGATTAAAAGCAGTGCGTCTGATTAAGGATAATTTTGGAGTAATTGAATGGTTGGGTGGTGATAGTGATATTACCCGTGCTGATTTACTGAATCAAGATAAAGTGTAATGACTGAAGAGTTATATGGTGACGCACCTGCTCCTGCGCCGCCGACACCGAAACCAAAAACAAAGCGCAAAACAAAAAAGAAACCTGAAGTAGATGGCTATTTATTAAAAATCCAGGCAATGGGCAGCGCCATTGAAATTGTTTCGCCAATTCCAAGAGATCGGTTTGTTGAAGAGATGGTAGAGACTATAAATTCTCATGGCGCTAATCCTGATTGGTCGGGCTGGTATCATCTTAAGAAAGTAGATGGCAAAATTGTGTCTATACGTTTAAGAAGTATAGACGTAGTAGAGGAAGTATAATGCCAATAGATTTAAGTAGAGCAGAGAAGATTGGTAGTGAAGTAGTAAAAGAGCCTCCCGAGCCGGAAAGCGATTTATTATTTGGAAACATTGAAGTCCTTAATGTTAATAAAGTGCCTTTTAATAAGATTTCTTTTTTACGAGATGGGTTTTATCAATGCCCATTCTGCCGTCGCAGCGCAATAAAACAGATTATAGATTATAGGTGCCATAAATGTGGAAGCCGAGTAATAGCTTGGCATTGTTATGCCACTAAGACAGAAGAAAAGCATGTGTTATATGACAGTTATATTTCTCGGTTTCACGAATATTGTGAAGCTTCAATAAGAAATTTAAAAGCACAATATAAAAAAGAAGGCAAGAAATGGCCTGGTGAGGACAACGATTCCTCTCATAATTCACATCCCAATTAAAATGAGTGAAACATATAGGAATAGAGATTATCACCAAACTCGTGCTACTAGAGATATGGCAGATAAGAGAGGTAAACTTGTAAAGGAAAGCAAGTTTAGTTTTATTACTGCTGTTGTTGATCACTATGCTTATTTGATGGATTTAAAAAAAGAAGAATTTAATTTAGAGTTTAATACCTATATGTCCCATATACGATATACGGGGAGAAAAAAGTTTAAAAGGCAACATGATAAGATATTAGAGATGGCGATAATGAAAGCCTGCTCTGATTATTACGAAGATTTTAATGATAATAATTTATCTAACTTCGTAAAAACGTACATTACTAATAAAAATATGAATATTTAAAATGTATGAGATAGTATATATTTTATTGTTTATAATTATATCTGTTTCTATTCTTTCACTTTTTGTGCTGAATTTTATAATAAAATTTTTATATAGAGTGAAAGATGACTTTCTTAAAGATATACAAGAAGGTGTTGATTATATATATAATAATCAAACTAAAGTAGATTATATATATAAGAGACTTAAAAAGACAGAAAATAAAAATGAACCATAAAGAAATACAAGATGATTTCGTCGGTTCTACCGCAGACATTAGGGAGAAGTATCAAAGGTTATTAGATAAACTTGCCACAATAATGGAACCGATGAACGACATCGCGGTGGCTCAAAGCAAGTTTAGATGCCCTTATCGTAATAAAGATGATAGATGCACAGCAAAATTTGGTTGTAGGAATCAACGCAAAGGTGATGGTTTTATAAAAGGAGATGCTTTTATTTGTGCTCATGATAATAAATTAGATTATAGAAATTTTTGGGAGATGCCTGGTGACGGAATTGGAGAACCGCAGAGAAAAAATAAAGAAAAAAATAAATGATATAGGACAAAATAATAGGTTGGGCCATCATGATATTATAGCCAATGTAATAAAAAGATGGATGGAGCCCAGCTTAAGTGAACCCGTCGCCCAACGGCGGCTCAATTATTTAAGGAGAGGATAAATGAGCGGCGGCCTGGAGGATTTTATGATGGGGCTTTTACTGGCCAATACAGTGGGAATCATTTTTGTTATTGTGGGGTCTATTACTAATAGTTCAAAGTTAAAAAAAATACAAGAAAGAATGCATTTTGTTTATCAAAGAGCACAGCGAGCTAAACGAGCTGAAGAGGCCCGGGAAGATCAAGAATTGAAACGTCTAGAGGCACTGAAAAAAAGAAAGAATAACTGAGGCAATAACTAAATGTTGTTTGACAGAAATAGGTTAACGATAAAAAAGTTAGATGAAAGAAAGTCCAAGACTCCTTATAATCCTATGAGGATTATACCGGATATAGAGAACAAAGAACAACTTGCATTTGTTAATGAATTAGCAGATGAAATATTCTATAAGAAAAAAGTAGTTATAGGGTTTGGCGCACATTTCATAAAAAATAAATGCCATCGTCATCTGATAGAATTAATGAGTGATGAATATATTACTCATGTAATTACTAATGGTGCTTCTACCATTCACGATTTTGAGTTTGGATATCACGGCAAAACCGAAGAAGATGTAAGAGAAAATTTAGCCAACGGTACCTTTGGTTTATGGGAAACTGGCGAACACATAAACAAGGCCGTCAACACCTATACTGAATTAGGTTATGGTACAGCAATGGGTAGATATATAGATGAAGAGAGGGATAAATCTCATATATGGCCCGCAGGTTGTGTAAGTTTGGCATGGCATTGTTATAAAAGAAACGTGCCCTTAAGTATATGCACTAGCGTTGGTCATGATATTATTTACGAACACCCTGACTGTGACGGTGCCAAAATAGGTGAAGCATCATACATTGATTTTTTAAAATTAGCCCATACAATGGAAGGAATAAAAGATGCCGTTTTTATCTGTGTGGGTTCAGCTATCACCGTCCCAATGGTCGTGGAAAAAGCATTTGCGATGGCTAAAAATGTGGCCAGTAATACTGGTGATAGTTGCAGTTGTTATGTTATTGATTTATTTGCTGATGATGGAGAGTGGACCGAAAGTGAGCCACCAATGGATAGCCCATCATACTATAACCGCCCCATGAAAACCTTTAATAGAATGTTTCCAGGCCGGTGTAAATATATGCAGCTAGACAACCGGCAGCTAATGTATCGTTTAAGAAATGAGTTGTGTGAGTGAAAATAACTCTTGACACACTAAGAAAGATTGTGTATATTATAAGGACGTTAAAAGGATAGTATAAAATAAATGCCATTATCACATAACCATAAATGTTTGTTTGTTCATATTCCCCGCACGGGTGGTACTTCCTTCAGAAGAATGTTAAAGATAGATGAAGAAACTGAAGGGTTAGAATATCTAAATACTCAAGGGTTATTGCCGGTTCAAAATCAACGGAATCATTTGCCATCACATACCGTTCCCAGAGTGCTTCATAAAGAACATTTATGCATAAAATATATGTCTCAACTGAATTTGATAGACCAAGATATTTTTGATAACTACTATAAATTTGCGTTTGTAAGAAATCCTTGGGACAAGGCTGTATCCGAATACATGAATCATTATCGGGTATACTGCAGTGACTTTGAGCACTATGTGAGCAAGATAAAAGTAATAGTAGAATATTTAAATGAAAACTTTACTTTTGATTTAGAAACGCCTTTTTATGAAAACTATAGTAGAATAACTTTTAATGCTCTCCACAATGAAGATTTAGATTCTCCTTTTAAGCCATGGCCTGGAGAAGAGGTTATTATAGATCCTCACTTTTTTCCACAGCACTTATTTACTCATGATGAAAATGGCAATCTATTGGTTAATACAATTGGAGTCTTTGAGGATTTTGATAGTAATGCTGTTGATATTCTAGACCACCTTGGTGTAGCCCATTCGCACATCGTAAAAATAAATTCTTCCAATCGTGGTACCTATCAAGATATGCATACTGAGAAAACCAAAGACATTATTGCTGGCATTTATGATGTAGATATTAAAATATTTGGGTATGAATTTTAACTTGTCAATAAAAAAAAATTAAACAAAGGAATGGTTATAGTGCCTACCTATAAATCTAAAGAAGTTCGTCTTGAAGAATTGAAAACTAACTTAAAGATTTATGTTTTTGGAGTGCAAGAGTGGGTCAAACGACATGGCCCTGCACATTTTGAAGACGAATCTTCGTTTAAAAAGTATAGAAGAGGATTAGACGAAATTATTAATTCTTCTTTTACTTTTAACACGGGTCTTTCGACACCAGAAGCAGAAAACAATTGGGATATATCTAATACGACTCTTGATCATATCT
>VTLG01001149.1_pt1 | contig 17440 bp, 40 predicted proteins | sample 4694571 | NCBI WGS metagenome assembly VTLG01 (sample SAMN12604809, study PRJNA352737) | marine metagenome | biome: ENVO:00000447; feature: ENVO:00000209|ENVO:00000569|ENVO:01000036; material: ENVO:00002151; isolation source: viral sequences binned using virsorter ...
ATTGCCAAATATTAATTCGTTCTACCTTTTTACACTCTACGGAATAAGGAAAAGCGTCTCTACCTGCCTTAGATAATATAATGTCCATACCACTCTCGCCCATAACTGCTGTCTTTATATCGTGTTCGTTGATCCCTAACTTTTCCATTATCATTTCCCTAACTTTGTTTTGGAAGTTTCTGCCTTTTGCTTTTGCACTACTTGGTTTCATCTTGCTCCTTTGGTTTTTTTACAAAGTTATTATATTTTTCCATTTTTTGATAAAGTTTTTGATATTTATTAGTATGGAATATAATATTATTACGATTAAGTTTTCCCTCAACCTTAATACTCCATTGAGTATTTATAACATCATTTATCTTTTTCATCTGCTACAAACTCTCCTACAACTATGTCGTCTATTATAAAACCAATAGTTTGATTATTTTCATACTTCTTAAAGTTTATTAGTTTTATTTTTTCTATCACTCTATTCCATTTCGCAGTATTCTCGTGCAACTCTTGTTGCGTCTTTAATAATAAATCACTCATTTAAATTCTCCCATTTAAATTATCAAAATTAGTACAAAATTTTATTTTCTTAATTTCTTTCTTATATTGTTTATCTCTCTCTTTTTTACTTTTATACCATACGCACTCATAATTATCTTGATCATCTTGAAACTCAATTCCAAAAATATATCCTTGATTATTATGTCCATAGTATTCGCCAATATCTTGTTCAACCCAATGTATCTTTAATATGTCTACTATTGGATTCATTAAATGTTCACTCATTTGTATTCCTTTCTTGGTTGTATTTGTTCATCACAACACGAAACATATAAATCTCTATATTCCGAAGTTGTCTTTTGTTTGTTGCATTTACCACATTGGTAAATATAAATCGGCTCATCAGGTACACTTTGTACTACCACTTCATCTGTCCACCTTTCTTGATTTAAGTAAGTTTCAGGATTAGGTATGTATTGTTGATTTTGCCATTGATCCGACTTTTTTTGCAATTCTAAATTCTTTATTATTAAATCAATAGGATAATTATTTGTGTCAAATTTATCTTGTACTTTTTTCTTACCAACCTTTTTAGGATAATGCTCCCAAAATAAATCAAAGTCTTTATTTTCTTTATTCTTACTTTCTTTCTTTCTTATAATATGGTTATTAGTTGGTTGGCTCTTGGTTGATTTATAATCATTGTATCGTTGGTATCCGACAATAATTAGGTGTGTTATTAGTTGGTTAGATTTTACCTCAATCATATTTGTTTTTTCTAACTTTTTTAAAAATGTTCTTAATTGTTGTCTTGACATTTTATTTCTGTTAGCAAAATTATTTTGAGAAAATACTATCTCTCCTCTATTTATATTGACTATTTGATTGTTAATCAACATTGACGAGGGCTTTATACTCGCCCTCATCAACATATCTATCCAACATTTCAGATATAACGGATTATCCCAAATCCAATTATCTTGGATCTTCCTATAAACCTTTATGAAACTTTGATCCATATAAAATCCAATAACCTTATTAAAATATAAAATCCGTCAAAAACCCAAAACATAAAAGCAACATATATAATCAATATTAAAGTTGCTCCGTCTAATGTATCTCTAATTTCATCTATCATTGCAAACCAAGATGATTTTTAAGACTTGCTTTTGCTTTTTCATAGACATCTACATTTGATCTTATACCATTTTTATTTGCTTTTAACCACTCTCTCGCCTCTTTACCCAATACACCACTATCTAATGCTTGTTTTTCTAAGCGATTTATTGCCTCTACTTGCTTTATTGTAGGGGCTTTCATTGTAAAATCATCTGCCTCTACATCAGAGTAAAAAGCATTTTTACCATACAAGCCAAGTAGTTTTAAAGTTGCTCTTGCTTTACCTCTTTTCTCTGCCATTGCCCAAAAATATTGGTTTTTGCAATTAGTATCATTTGCCTCGCCAAAGGTTATTTCTTCAATTAATCCAAGATCATCATTTTCTTGGTATGCTCTTATTTTAATTGCTACACTTGGCGATACATCAAGATTATCAGACATTTCAAACTTAATGTTTTCTGCCTCTATAATCTTTATCACTCCGTCAAAAGATATAATCTTATTGCCTCTCAAAGTCCAAAAATCATCTTCATCAAGATTATACTTTTTAATTAGATCATCACTCATTTTCTCTCCTTTTCCTAATTGAATAATTGTTCATAAGTCTGCCCTGTAATATAGCACAATGCTAACTTACCCATTTGAGATACCTTGCCTGTTCTTTTCCAAGATCTTATAGTGTTTATATGCACACCTAATCTCCTTGAAAGCCAAGCCATAGATCTCTCATTGACATCTAAATATAATTGTATAGAATACCAATCATTATCTTTACTCATTTTTCCTCCTTAATTGTAATTTTGTCATCAACTTCAAAATCTTCAACACATATCATAGCAGTTTCATAAACCGAATCTGAAAATCCGTCTTGCTTATCTTCAATAAACTTATTCCATTGCTCATCTGTAAAATCCTCTGCAATATGTTCTTTTTCAAACCATTGATAAAGAAATTTGCCTTTATCTATCAAATTATAAAACATTTCTGTTTCTTTTGATGTTAAGTTTCCTATTGGTATTGTTTTCATTTGCTCTCCTTCCAACCTGTTTCTATTGCACTACTAATTACCATTTCACGAGTAAGCCAACTATCAGTTTTATAATCGTAAAACTTTCTATCAGGATCTTGCTCGTTATCTAAATAATACATTTCTGCAATATCTTTTACTCTTAAATGCAATATCATTGAGTTTATTTGTTTATCTGTATATTCTTTCATTATTGATCCTCTCCATATAAATCATCAAAATTTGCTCCGTCATAACACTTACCACAAATACCTGTTAATTCTTCTTCATCAAAACTATTTCCAAAAGCACTATGGCTACAACAAGTGCTAACATACTCTGGCTCGTGTTTGTCTTGCTCAATAAAAAAGTCTATGTTTTCTTCTATCTGATCTTTGGTATAACCCTCTGTGATTATATCTACTTTTCTACCAATCATATTTAACTGCTCCATAATTCTTTCTTTGCTCATCTTCTACTCCAATTTTCTTTCATTGTAATTATTTCTAAATTGTTAATATTACTTGCTTGTTTTATGCTAAAACCACAATCATAACATTGCCTAACTGATGTTTTATGTTCTATCGTTAATGCGTCAGGATCAGTATTATCGCTACTCCAAGCATTTTTCATATAATAATCATAACTAACTCTATCTAATCTTTTAAGTGTTCTTTGACTTGCAGTTCTTACTCTTTTCTTATATTCTTTATATGTAAGATTTACATCTTTTGGAATATAATAAACACCTAAACCCTCATATCTTTTAATTAGAGTTGCACTTTGTTTATCTCTCCACTCTTGCTTATACTCAACATTTCTGTTTCTTTGTGAACAAGCACAACTCTTACTGCAATACTTTCTTACTTTGTAAGAAGAATAATCTATTGGCTTTGCCATTTCGTTTGGATCAATAAACTTTCTGCACTTTTTATTTTGACAAAACCTTAACTCTTTTTTTAATAAAGTTCTGTACTCTATTTTCTTAGTTCTTTTTGATATAAACCTAAATTGCTCAATCATTTTCGCCCTCATCAAATAAAATTAAACTTACTTCTTTTACTTTAAATTGATCTTTATCTTCTGACATTTCACCATTTGCTATTCTTTGTTTATTATGTTGTTCTAACCATTTTTCAAAGTTATCTGTTGTAGTTTCATAAGTCATACTATTGTCATAGTCGTAATAAACATTGTATAGTTGTATTTCCTTTGCTTGTTTCATTTTATACCATTTTCCCTTTCATATTGTTCAATTTCTAACTCTTCTTCATAATCATCTTCTAATTCATATCTTAGTTTTTCATCAAGTCTTTCTTCTGCCTCTTGTGATTTTTTACCCCAATGTCCATTACTCTCATCAACAGAGATAACAACTTGTCCATTATCTATCCACATTTCCCAAGTAAAGAAAATTTCTTCTTCTCTACCACCACAAATAACTCTTTCTATTCTGATAGGTTTATCTTTGTCTACTATTTGATCTTCGCACTTTTTTTCAATGTCCTCAATAGTTAAGTGCGTAGTACCTCTTTTATAATAATACTCGCCGTTATTTTTAAGTTCTTTGATTTTATTATCAACCCACTCTTTCATCTTTTTATCTTCCATTAAATGTGTTCTTCCTCATATATATAGCCAATGGTTTCTCCACTCATATCATCTAATAAATCATAATCTATATAGTAGGTAAATTCTTTTGTTGGCTCTTTCTTTGCCCACTTCTCACATAGTTTAATTGCATAACTATCTACATCATAATCCATTGGAATAGAACAAAATTCCTCAAATACATTTCTTTCCATAGATACTTTCATTTCTATTATTTTTCTTACCATTATTCTTCCGTTGTATATAATTCTATCTCATCACTTAAATCCATATAACTTGCCATAAGTTCTGCGTTCTGATCTTGTCTGTCTTTTTCATTATTAGTAAGTAAGTGTCCGTATTCATAACTGCCCCCTACATTAGATCCATACTGAACAATAACAATTTCTTTATCGCCGTATTCTTCTTGTATATTGTTTAGATCAGAAATTAATTTGCTAATTCTCATTGTTCTTCTCCTTTTTTAATTTAACGCAAAGACTATCTAACGACTTTAATTTGTCATTAAAGTCATCTATCATAGTATCCATTTCTAAAATATAAGATCCGTCTTGTACATTATAATAAATAGGTACTTCTAAATTATAAGGTATTCCATTTTTATCTTTTTTCATTTTTTCTCCTATATCCACTTTATATCTTCGTGTTCCATAAATTCTCTTATGCACTCTTTCGCAACTTCATAAGATCCATTTGCAAATTTATCATTGTAAGTTTTTACAAATTTATCCCATTGTTTGTTTGTTAGTTCTTCGCCTATTTGTTCTTTACCAAAAAATTCAAATATAACATTTTCTTTTTTCAGTAATTTTTTTATTTCGTTCATTTGTTTCCTCGTTTGTTAAAATAAATTTTAGGGGATAATTATAGTTTGGATTAACTGATATAGGTGTTATAATGAGATATAAAGATATAACTATCCCCAATATAATAAAATTGATCTTATTTAAATTTTTGTTCATACTTGTTTGTATCATACTTTATAACATATTTATAATAAAAGCAAACATTATTTGTATATTTATAAATATAGTATAATATAGTAGATTTATAATTATAATATGTTTAATTTATTAACCCTTTCTATGTTCATTATAGAAACCTTGTTTGTTATGAAAAAGGGATCTTAATTGATCCCTTTTTTATTATGTTGTTTTAATAATGTCTTCCATATATAATTCAATTTATTTCTATGTTTGCTACTTTTAGAATAATCAAAAAAAGCAATTTGAAACAAATTTTCTTTACTTACATAATGTTCAAAATCATTAAATATACTATCTGATCTTTTTTTATATTTCATTTTATAGTTTCCTTATGTTGTTTTAATATAATCTGATCCATTAAATACATATTTATCTTTATTTTCAATATGTTTATTATATTTTTTAATGAATTTTTTCAAATCATCAAATAAATCAGGATCTAATGTTCTTATATGTATAGGCAATAAATCATCTTCACAACCTACACCAACCAAATTTATACTATATGTTGTATATTCTTTTTTCATTTTATAGTTTCCTTATGTTGTTATTATTATAATTGTTCTTTTATAGTTAATAACCATAATAAAACAATTAATATTGTAAAATAAATAATTGTAAAATCTATTAATTCTTGTATCATTTTATAAACCCCTTATTATAATAAGACAACATTTTTTAAATTTTTTATTACTATTACAAATACACGGATCATTTCTTTTTATATTTTTTAATTTATTATAAAAGTTTTTATAACCCCCTAAAACCCTTATTAATTCGCCTTTTTTCATTGTATAACCTTATATATAAAAAAAGGCATATATATTTAAATATATGCCTTTAATTTATTAGATCTGTTTTAATTCCTGTTTAAACATTTTCACGGCTTGTGCTTTGGTATAAAAATAATATACCTTTTTAAATAAATAGCCGTTTTTAATATCTGAAATTATTAAAGATCCATTTATTTTATTTCTTTCAATTATCATTGTACCCCCTTTTTAAATATCCAAAATATGCGTCTTATCTTGTTTTATTTTCATATCTAAAACCATATAAGCCATAAAATTCCAATAATTACTATATATTTTTTCGGCTTGTTGTTCTGTATGGTTTTTATCCAATGATCCCATTTCTACGGCTAATTCTATTATTTCGCCATTGTAAAAAGGAAGATCAATTACGGAAGGCAACCCTGACAACCAATAAGAAAAAGCACTTTGGAAACTTTCTCTTTGATTATTAAAATTACTTTCTTTTTTAAAGACATTAATTAAATAATCTAATTTTTGATCATCTTTAATTGGTTTGTCTTCTTCGTATGGTTTAATACTACCTAAGATAAATTTAGCATAGTTTTTTTTGTATTTTGTATGGTGTAATTTCATTTTAAACCCCTTGTTTATTTGTTAATAAATTTTTTTAAATTCTAATGATGATCCAATAAGTAAAGAACAGGACAACAAGCAAACCAACAAAATTAATTAGATCTACAATAAAGAGATCTCTTTTAATCTGTTTTTCTTGTTGTTCTTTTAATTGTCGTTGTTGTTCTTTTTCAAAGTATATATTAAAACATTTCATTTTGTAATTTTTTATTTGATCCATATTAAAACCCCTTTTTAATCTTTAATTGTATTACTAATGATGTAAAACAGATCCAACCAAAAGCAACAAATTTTATTAAACCATATCCAAATAAATCCATTGTATATTGATCATTAACAACCATAAAATCCGTACTTTTGTAAATTGAATAAATGATTATTCCAAACCCTGAAACCATACCAACAACAGAAAAAGCAACCAATACAATTAAGATCCTGTTTAAAATATCTTTTATTTCGCTTGTTCTGTTCATTGTATATTGTCTATGTATTTTGTTCATTATGTTTTGTTTGTTCATTGTAGCCCCTTTTAAAATGTAAAGTTTGTGAATATTTCTTTTGATCCGTCAATAAGTTTTGATTTGCCGATATCATTAAAATTGTATATTACAAATTTTCTTGTTGATCTGTCATAATGAGATTTTAGCCATACTTGTTTACCTGTTGGTTCTTCTATATTCTTTAATGTAAACATCTCATCTTGTTTAATGTCTTTAATTGTTAATTCATTGTTTAAGTTTTTATTTGAGTATCTCATTTTTAAACCCCTTGTTTTTTGTTTGTTTTAAGATCTTACAACCTTTTTTCTTTAATTGCAACATTATTTGTTGTTTTCTTTTACATTATTTGTTGTTTGTATTGGATCGTACTAATTCCTATGGATCACCCTTTTATTTTTTTTACGGCTTATTTGCTTATTGTATTTGTTCGGATCTTGTTTTTTTTGTTTGTTTGTTGCTTGTTTGCTTGATTTATGCCCCCTTAGGCGAGTTTACGCACAGCGTTGTTGTGTATCAGGTTTCCTTGCGAAGTATAAAGTAACGACTAACTATAAATAGTAATAATTTAATAAGGTATATGTTAAAATCAAGATTTAAAAAATATTCTATAAACGACGATATAATAGAAAATAATATATAACAGTTAAAGTTATACTTGAAGTTCAAAAAGATTAGATTATAAATCCTAAATTTTCGTGGTTTTTTATAGATTTTTACCTTTAAATTGTTTCTATGCCAAAATATGATTATAAATGTTTAGAGTGCGATACGATATTTGAAGTGGAGCAGAAAATGGCTGATGATCCACTTGAACTATGCCTATGCAAAGATGAGCAATTCCTAGTAAAAAGGTTGCCTTCTGTGCCAAAATTAGTCATTAATAGTAAAAGTTCGATGTCAGATCGCAAATTATACAAAGAATTGGATATAGATTAGGTTGTTCGACTACTGTTCTTTAATTAAAAAAAGATGTTCGTTTGCTGGTAAAGAAAAGGGCATAACTTATTGTGGTTTGCATACAGGATTAAAGATACAAAACAGAATAGAATACATTACATCGTGTCCAAAAACAAAATTTAAAAAGAGGAGATAGTTATGCCGTATCATAAAGGAAAAAAGAAAAAGAAAAAAAAGATGAAAAAAGGTAAGAAGAAATGAAAGTGAAAGCACCAAGAGGTTATCACTTTATGAAAAAGAAAGGTAAGTTTAAATTAATGAAAAATCCAAAAGGTGGATATAAAAAACACAAAGGATCATCATTAACAATGAGTGTGCCAGTAGTTAAAAGCCATAGATGAGCAATGTAACTAAAAGCACAGCAAGGAATTTTATACCTAAGCGTTTGTATGGTATGCGAAAAAAAAGCATCAAGCAAAAGCTAAAAGGTAATCCTATTAACAAAAAAAAGTTTAGATACTTGAAAGGATAAGTTATGTGGGAATTATTTAAAGATAAAAACGAATACAATGAAAAGAATATTATTGGTTTTCTATCCTTTGCGTTGATGTGTGTATTTGGCATCGTAGATTTAGCAATGGGTATTATTGGAATAGAGTTAATGGTAAACGACTACATTTACAACTCGTTTGTCTGGGTAACGCTTGGATCATTTGGAATTGCAGGAGCAGAAAAAGTCTATAAAAAATGAGGCGATCATTATTTAAGGAACGCACTAGAAAGTCAAATGGTGCAAAAAAAACTCGGCAAGGTATGAGCCATAATACCAAGTTTGGAAATAAAAAGTCAAAAAAATATTACAAGAAAAAATATAGAGGACAAGGTAAATGAGCAATATTGAGTTAAAGAAAGCCAATCAAATGGCTGCTATTGATTTATTAATACACAATCCTGAAATAACCAAAAGAGAATTAGCCAAAGAGTTAAAGGTTACACCACAAACAATACACGGTTGGTTTGCAGATGATCGTTTTGTTGATATGTATTATAAACAATATATGGTTTCTTTTAATGCAAAGTTGCCTATGGTGTTAAATAGTATGATTCGTGAGGCAGTTGAAGGTAATGTACAGGCAGGGCGACTTGTATTGGAACACTCTGGAAAGTTAGTCAGGAATATCAATGTCACGGTTGATAGTCCGTTTGAAAAGTTTTTAAAAGCAGAACAAATAGATGATGCTGAAATAATTGACGCAGATAGCGAAGAAGTTTCTAATATAATAGAAACACTTCCAGAAAGAAATCCAGAAAACGACAAACCTAAAAAAAGAGAAATCAAAGAAAAGAAAGCAGTTGATAAAATTAAACAAGGCAAAAAACCTTATAGGCAAAAACGAAGAGAAGATAGAGCAGAACGATATGCTTTATTGCAACGAGCAAAAAAAGTAGGGTTAGATCCTTTACCTTCTCGCCGTCCTACCGAAAGCGAAAGACGCAAATGGCTTGAACAGTTAATCAAGCTAGAAAAACAAAGTGAAAAATAAAGAACACGAATTTAAACAAAAGTGGTTTGACTTTATGAAGTACACACCACACGCAGGGCAAAGAAAGTTACATTTTCCTGATAAATCAGACGCATCTTATTTTGTAAATATATGTGGAAGAAGATACGGAAAAACGACTGCTGCTTTTCGTGAGGCAGAGTTTTACGCTGCACAACCAAATAAAAAGATATGGCTTGTCGGACTATCGTATAAGAAATCCAGATTAATGTTTCGTGAGATATGGAAAGATATGGTAGCAGGTAAAGCTAATGATATTGACAGGGCATCAGAAAAAGAACAGTATATAAAGTTTAAATGGGGAACTACTGTTGAAGGTATGTCTTGCGAAAATCCTGACTCGCTTGTTGGAGAAGGAGTTGATTTACTTATTATTGACGAGGCAGCGAAAATGCCACGAAGAATTTGGGATATGTATTTATCTCCAACGCTTGTAGACAGAAAAGGTAAAGCAATATTTATTACTACACCTGAGGGATTTAATTGGATCTACGATTTGTATTTATTGGGAAAGTCTGATCCTAAATGGTATTCACAGCAATCTCCAAGTTGGGAAAATCAATATGCGTTTCCAGACGGCAAGAAAGATTCTTTTATCCAGGAAAGAAAGCGTAATATGTCTAAAGAATTATTTGATCAGGAATTTGCTGCAAAGTTTACTTCTATGGAAGGTAGGGTATATCCCTTTGATAGAAATAAAGATATGGGAGATGTACCGTATCAGCCAAACCTACCAACTTTTTGCTCTATGGACTTTGGTTTTCGTATGCCCTCAGTATTATGGTTTCAAACATTTCAGGAAAATGGTAATTGGCATATAAATATTATAGATGAAATAATTCACGAAAGAAACATACCAACTGATAAGTTAGCAGAAAGAATTAAAGCAAAACCGTATCCAGTTATTACATACTACGGAGATCCAGCAGGTAGTTTTGTACAAGGACAATCAGGTATGGGAGATATACATATATTACGAAGACACGGAATTTTTGTAGAATATCGTATGGATAGATTATCTCGTGATATACAAGCAGGTGTAAGTTATTGCAGAGGATTTTTTGAAAATGCAGAGGGATTACGCAGGATAAAAATAGATAAAAAGTGTGTAGGTATTGCAGAAGATTTTGAGGGATACAGATTTCCAGAAGCTAAAGAAGGAAAGGGTATATCTAACAATCCTATCAAAGACGGTTACTTTGAACACGGTTGCGATGCGTTCAGATATTTTATCTTGAATAGATTTCCGATTAGAAGTAATTTCATTGGAAGAATATCACGATAAAAAGGAATACTTTAATGGTTTTAACAGCTAAAGAAATTATACAAGACTCACTAACACACTTTAAAGAAGAACAAGCAAAGGCAAGAAGGGAAGAAGTCAGAAAATTTTTAGATTACTACTCTGGATCTTTAACAGATCAATATATCGAAGGATATTTTAAGTCAGACGCATTTCAAGAAATACCACACTACAATACTAATATCGTGAAAAAATTTGTAAATCGTATGTCAAAAATATATACGATAGGTGCTAAAAGAAATGTAAATGATAGATACGATAATTTGACTTCCGTAAAAAATGCTCGTATGAAACAAATGGAGCGTATGACTAGATTATTAGGAACTTGTGCAACTTATGTAATGTATGATGAAATGGAAGAACGATTTGAATATCGTCCTATTTATTATTTTGAGCCATATTTCGGAGATAATCCATATAAGCCAGAAGCTATTGTATATCCAATGATGCACGGACACGCAGATATAAATGACACTAATGATTTAATGTATGCTTATTGGGATAGTGAATTACATATAAAATTTGATGAAAATGGCAATGTCCTAGAAGAAATAGAACACAATCTTGGTATTTTGCCTTTTGTTTTTTCACATAGAGAAGAACAGTTAGATTCTTTCTTTGTGGAAGGTGCATCGGACTTAGTATCTGCTAATGAGCATATTAATATTACAATGACTGAAATGCAATTAGGATTACGATTCCAAATGTTTGGACAGCCAGTAGTTACAGGATTAGTTTCTGATAATGCCAATGTAAGAGCAGGATCAGATGAAATCTTAACATTGCCAGAAGGAAGTAATTATAATATTGTATCTCCAGAGGGTAATGTGCGTGATGTTATTGAAAACATTAAATGGCAAATAGAATTAGTAGCGTTAAATAATCACTTGTTTGTTACTTTCGCACAATCAGGTGGAGAAGTGCCAAGTGGTATTTCTTTAATGATTAAAGACTTAGAACGCCACGAAGATTTTATTGATGATAAAGAATTGTATCGTCAATACGAAAAAGATTTTTACAAAGTAGAATATGCTTTGTCTAGTCAAAACAGTCTAGGATTACCAGATCCTGTTAATTTCAAAGTAGATTTCTCTGAAGTTGAATATCCAATGACTACTCAAGATAAGATTATGTTGAACGAATACAAATTAAAGCATAACTTAACTACACAGGCACATCTATTAGCAGATGAAAATAAAGATCTAACAATAGAAGATGCACAAAAAGTAATTGAGGAAAATGCACAAGTGAATCAACCAGTAGAAGTTCAAGATGAGAATAACAGTCCAGACTAATGTCGATTTTAAAAAGTTAAAAAGACGACAACTTCCAAAATTAATTTTTGATAATGTTCTGAAGGGCGTAGGAAGAGCTGCGTTACAACAAGTAAAAAAAACATTTAAATCAGATCAAGATATAAACGGACAAGATTATCCTGTTTATGAAATTGAATATGAAGATTTCAGAGAAAGAGTTGGAGCAGGACAAAAACCAATGATGCAACTTACTGGTAACTTAAAAAACAGTATACCAATTAAAATATTTACAAATCCACAAGCAAACAGAGTGATAATCCGTCCAGACTTTAATAGAGCTAAAAATTCTAAAGGAGAGTTTTACGGTGCTTATCACTTGAACGGTAGAGCTAAAGGTGGTAAAATAAGAAAGTGGTTTTATACATCTGACGAAATATTAGATGCTAAAATATTAAAAGATGATAATTTATTAGGTAAAAATTTTAAAATAGGTATGAAGTTGTTAGAAAAAAAAATACAAGAAAGAATTAAAGGCAAAATGCGTGTTATTGCAGGTAAAAGGTTTGATTTATAATGGACAATTTATTAAAAAAAATATTGAAGCAAATAGTAGAATTAAAAGAAATATCACAAGCTAATAATGATTTGCTGGGTTTTTTATGCAGCAAAATTGCACCTTCCAAAAAAATACACGAAAAAGATATTACCGTATCTGAAATGATGATGATCTCTATGGAAATGTCAGAAATATTTGAGAAGTATGGAGTTACTCCAGACGAATACGGCATATCTTAATTTCTAATTGTCATTAAATAAAACTATATTTAACTTTACACATAACAATAATCCACTTAAGGAGTAAAAATGTCTGAATTAGAACAGAATACAGCCGTTGAGGAAGCTGTAAAAGATCCTCAAGTCAGTCAAGACGAAAAAAAGACAGAACAAGCTGTTCCTTATTATCGTTTTCAGGAGCTAGTAAAAGAACGAAATGAATTAAAATCACAAGTTCAAGAAGTAGCAACTGCACAGGAAGAACAGCGTAAAAAGACTTTAGAAGAGCAGGGCGAATACAAAGCTCTCTTAGTTGAAGAACAAAATAAGAATAAAGATTTAGAAACTAAATTTAATGAAGTTAATGAATCTTTTTCTAATTATGTAAATCAAGAAAGAGAATCTCTTCTTAGTAAAATTCCTGAAACGAAAAGAGAAAAATTTGAAAAGGTAGATGATTTATCTCTTTTGCGTGACATAGTATCAGAATTTGATTCAAAATCTGGTGTTAATGTAGGACAAGTTGAAAATAAAGTGTCTGTTGATAAATTTAAAGGTAATCCCTTTAATGATTTAGCAGATGAAAAACAGCGTAGAGGATCGCATAAAGACTTGATAAGTCATTACCTTAAGAAAAAATAAACATTTTAAATCTTAAGGAGAGTAAATAAAATGGCAAATGTAACTGTAACAACAGCTGCTAATTTTATACCAGAAATGTGGAGAGATGCTATTCTTGATTATGCTGAAAGAAAATTTCAGTTAAGAAATCAAGTAACAGACTTTTCATCTATGGTATCACAAGGTGGCGACATACTTAATATCCCTAAAGTAGCAGAAGAAACTGCTGCTGCAAAGTCTGCAGGGACAGAAGTAACATATTCTGCTAACACAGACGGAGTTAGACAACTCGCAATCGATCAACATCACTACGAAGCTAAAAGAATCGAGGACATCGTAAGAGTTCAAGAATCTGCTGACTTATTTAATGCTTATGCAAAATCTATGGGTTATGCTTTGGCTAAGAAAGTTGAAAACTATCTAGCAGGTGTTATGCAAGGTGCAACTGGTAATAATACTGATATTGCATCAGATAACATCTTATTACCTGCTGAATTAAGAGGTGGTTTAGAGAAATTCTTAGACGCAGGACACGATTATACTGACGGAGAAACATATTTTTATGCAAGTCCAAAAGTATATATGGGTTTAATGGGACAAGGCGACTTTACTGAATCTCAAAAAAGAGGAGATGCAGTAAATCCTATCGTTTCTGGTAATGTAATGGAGATTTACGGTATGCCCGTATATGCTTCAACAGACTGGAGTGAAAGTGAAGCTGACGGCACAATCGTCGCAACTGCTTTCAAGAAAGAATCGATTTACTATGGACAACAAATTGCACCAAGAGTTCAGTCAGCGTATGACTTAGATCACTTGGCAACATCTGTTGTAGCTGATGTTTTATTTGGAGCTGTGTTATCACACGCTAATGGCTCTGGATCAGACAAATGTGGAATCGTTAATTTCGTAAATCAGTAAGAGTAGTTAATTATGAGGGAGTTGAAATATACTCCCTCTGGTTAAAAGGAGATAGATTAATATGGCTAATTATACATCAACTCATACTGGAGCAGTAGTAGATTCATCTGTAACTAAAGTAAATTCTAGTGGAGTAACACAATCTGATTTAACAAAGTTAAATGGTGTTACTGCAACTGCTTCCGAGTTAAATCAATTAGACGACAAAACAGTCGGTGGTACAAATAGTGACGATATAGTCGATGTTGCATCATCGCAAACCTTAAGCAATAAAACGCTTGAGGGTGGAACTTATACATAATTTTAGGAGAATAATATGGCTAATACAGTCCAAATTAAAAGACATAGTAGCAATACTAACACATCAGCACCTACAAGTTTGGCTAGTGGAGAGTTAGCATTAAATCAGGCAGATAAAAAATTATATGTCGGTAGACATAATAATAGTAGTGTTGAGGTATTTCACTTACCTACATTACAAGATCTTACTTATGGTAATGGATTAAGTGGTACAATATCTTCAGGTACTGACAATAATTCTGTATCATTAGCTTTAGATGTATCTGACTCTAATGTGTTTGCTTCAACTAGTGCGAAAGGATTAGCTTCTTTTTCAAGCGATAATTTTGATGTAACAAGTGGAGTAGTAACAATTAAAACTGGTGGTGTTGTAACTGCAGAGATTGCAGCCGATGCTATTACTGGTGCTAAGATTGCAGATGATGCAGTTGATAGCGAACACTTCGCTGCTGGTAGTATTGATGAAGAACACCTTGCAAACGATGCAGTAACTGCTAATAAAATTGTAGATAATATTGCCTTAGCTGGAAATTGTAGCACAACTGGTAACTTTACTGTTGGTGGAGATTTAACAGTTCAAGGAGATACGACTACTTTAAATACAGCTACATTAACAGTTGAAGATAAAGAAGTTATTATTGCAAGTGGAGCTGCAGATTCAGCTGCTGCTGACGGTGCTGGTATTAAAGTAGCAGGTGCAGACGCAACTATGCTTTATGATCATACTGGTACTCAATGGGAGTTTAATAAAGCTATTGAGGCACAGCAGGGTTTTGTTGATACCACTTTTGACGGTGGAACTTACTAAGTTAGGAGCAGTTAATGGGCAATACTTTAAAAGTAAAGAGAGGTACTAACCTCTCTAATGCAGGTACACCTGCAGCAGGAGAACTAATATATAAAACCGATACAAACCAACTATTTGTTGGCGACGGATCAACTGCAGCTACTAGCTTAACTGCAATAGGTGGTAGTGGAGCAACTGGAGATATTGAGGGCGTAACTGCTGGTACTGGTTTATCTGGTGGTGGTACATCTGGTACAGTATCATTAGCAGTTGATTTATCAGAATTAACTGATATGACTGCTTCAGTAAATAGTTCACAAGATGAACTTATTATATTAGACAACGGAGCAGATAGAAGAAAACTTATATCTGAAATACCTTTATCTGCTTTCAACAATGATTCTGGTTTTATTACAGCTACATTAACTACAGAAGCAGTTCAAGACATAGTGGGAGCTATGTTCGATAGTAATACAGAAACAAGGGGTAGCTTAACATACGACGATAGTGACGGTACAATAGATTTAGTCGTAGACGATATGACTGCAAATGATAACACTTTTAGAACTGTTACTGCAGGTGGTAATACTCTAGGAGCTTCAGAAACATTAGCTTTTACTGCAGGATCAAATATTACAATTAGTGAATCTGGTGGTGCAGTTACAATAGCATCAACGGACACTAACACTCAACTATCTACAGAACAAGTACAAGATATTGTTGGAGCAATGTTTGATTCAAATACTGAAACAAGAATATCAGCTTCATACCAAGACGGCGACGGAACGATAGATTTGGTTGTAGATGATATGACTGCTAATGACAATACAGTAACAACTAATGTAGCTGGTACTGGTGTAAGTGTTAGTTCTGGAACTGGTAATTCTACAATATCTATTGGACAATCTGTTGGAACATCAGACACAGTAGCATTTGGTAGAGTTAATTTAGGAAGTACAAATGATAGTACATATTTATCTGGAAATTCTTTATTGACAGCAGACGGATATATTATGGTACAAGGTATCGTAAACGAATCAGAAACTGGTGGTGCTCCAGCAGCTATTACTTTTGGCGACGGAGCAACTTTAGGAAACGACCAAATATCATTAGTAACTAATGGAAACACAAGAATACATCTTGACTCATCTGGCGTAATGACATTTAATGGAACTGTAGCTGGAACTGCTATAAAAGACCAAGATGATATGTCATCAAATAGTGCAACACATTTAGCCACACAACAAAGTATTAAAGCGTATGTAGACGCAGAAGTAGCTGGTATTGTTAATTCAGCACCAAGTGCTTTGAATACATTAGACGAATTAGCAGCAGCTTTAGGAGATGACGCTAACTTCGCAACAACAACATCTACTTCATTAGGAAATAGACTAAGGGTAGATACAGCTTCACAAGGATTAACTGGCACACAACAAGCCAATGCAATAACCAACTTAGGAATTACTGCAACTAAAGCAGAATTAAATTATGTAGACGGAGTAACTTCTAATATTCAAACACAATTAGATGCTTTGCCAGATACAGCTGGTACTAACATTACTTTATCAGGAACTACTTTAAATGTAGATGATGCTTTCTTAAAAAATGATGCTGATGATACTACAAGTGGAACTGTAACTGGAGCTGGATTTAATGCTACTAACTATTTTCAAATAAACAAAACTGGAAGTACTGGTAGTTTGTTAAAATTAGTCAATAGTGGTTGGAGTAATGCTACTACTCACGATATTATTTACAATAGTTATCTTTCAAACTTAGGAGATTTTACTTATTTAAAATCTGCTGGTAATTCTACTGCTGGACACGGTATAGCTATGGTAGCAGATAGTGTATTTGCAGTAGGAGATACAAGTAATGAAACTGGCAATCCAGATAATGATGCTGCTGATCCATTTA
>VTLG01006311.1_pt1 | contig 17439 bp, 25 predicted proteins | sample 4694571 | NCBI WGS metagenome assembly VTLG01 (sample SAMN12604809, study PRJNA352737) | marine metagenome | biome: ENVO:00000447; feature: ENVO:00000209|ENVO:00000569|ENVO:01000036; material: ENVO:00002151; isolation source: viral sequences binned using virsorter ...
AATAATACGGAAAACCTTTCTCTCTCCACTCATCATAGACTTGTTGTATTAGTTCATCACTTACACTCATAAAACTTCCTTTACATTGTCATGCATATACACATCACCAGGCAAGGCATCTTTAACGCCACTTTTAGACCATGATGTAAATCCTACTAAGTCCATGCCATTCTTTTCATAGAACTTTTTTGCAATTTGATTATCACTTCTCACACTTAAAAAAACTCGTCTGTTAGTCCAGTCAAAAAAGTTCTGAAGTGTTTGACTTGCAGTACCTTTGTTCTTGGCAGCTATTTGATGTAGTATACAATCGCCTTGTTGTGCTGTTACAGTACCTATTCTTTGTTTTCTTTTATAATAATTATATGTTATGATAACATCATTATCTAGTATTAAATTGCCACTTGCAATCATTCTTTTGATGTAATCTTGTCTAACATGTGGAAACCATTGTTTATGTTGATAAAATATCTCTTTTACAACATCATAATCTTTGTCTGTGGCATGTATCATATTACCCCTTATTATACTATAAAAGTCGTGCCTTGTCAAGCCACCATCGTCCTAAGCGTATCATTTGCATAGCAATCGACTACAAGGTGTATTCTATCTACATCTGACATGTTTCTAACTGCGTGAGGTTTTGTTACATCTGTGTAATAATAATGTCCTGTCTTTAGTCTGTACTCGTGAGCAACTTTTGCTCTTGAACTTTCAAACAAAGAAAAAACAACATCATCATTTGTACGAATTGGTACATGAACTCTTATAATTTGTCCATCATTAAACCCTAAATCTTTGTCAATCTTATCACTATGTTTGCCAATAATCGTACCAGCTGCCAGTTTCATAAAACGAACTCTTTCAAATTCACACGGCAAATTTTCTAAAATTTTAAATACAGGATTCAAAGGGGTTGCTTCGTGTAGATTTGTCCATTGTAGTTGTTCGTCAATCTTTACTGAACTCTTTAACACGCCTGGTTTTAGTATGTCAGTTATCTTAGGTCCATACCCATATAATGATATTGCAGTCCAGTCATTACCTTTTGTATATTTTGTTTTGACTTTTGTAAAATCTAAGTTATCAAGAAACTCAGCTGCACCTGATAAATCTTCTGTGCAGGGTTCTAACGGCAACTCTTTCATTAGTGGTCTAGAATTTAAGGCCACTTTGTCTCCTTTTTATTTCTTTAATCATCTTCTGTTTAGACTTTTCTGCCCGTTCTAGTTTGAGTTTACTTACGAGGTCTGTGAAAACATATCCATTCATGTGTTCGTTCTCATGCATGAATATTCTAGCAGACATACCATGTAAAGTTTCTTCTACTTCTTCGCCGTTCTCATCAGTATATCTTACTGAACACCACTTTGGTCTTTTGATTGATAAGAATAAAAATGGAAAAGATAAACAACCTTCTTTTAGATTGATAGACTCAGGACTTACATCATTAATAAGTGGGTTGAATACACTTCTAACTTTGCCATCTTCAATCTGTGGATGCCCACCCATGACAAACATACGATATGGCAACCCAAGTTGATTTGCTGATAGTCCAAGACCGCCATACTTTGTCATATTGTCGTACATAACTTTTGATAATTCTTTTCTATCTGCAAACCCAAATTGTTCTAGTGTGTCATCCATAAAAGGTGCGACTTGCATTAACAGTCTTGGGTCGTTTGGCGGTATTAAAGGAAATACTTTCTTTTGTTTTTCTTTTATATTGCCTTCAAGGTCACTTAGAATAGGTGTCTTGCCTGTCTGTATATCTTCTAAGTGTTGAGCCGCTTTCTCAATATTTTCTGCGTTTAGTTTTTCTGCCATTATGGTGATACTCCTTCTTCGTTTTTTTCCCAAGTAAATATTATATTACCCGATACTGATACTCGTTCTACATCTTTTGTTTGAAATGCATATGCATGATGTGTTAGATATGCTGGAAAGATTATTAACAATCCTGTTTGAGGAACCATACTAAAACTTGTGTTACAAAATGAAAGAAAATCACCAAAATGCATTTCGCCGTAATCAAAACAAATACTTCCAGGCGCTGTTTTATTAGACATTCTTAGGTCTATATTTTTAGCCTCGTCAAGCATCTCTTGTGGTATATCAGGATATAAAACAAAAGATAAATCACCTGAGTGATTGTGAGGTGGGTTATATTCACCAGCCTTTTGATAATTAATCCATAGTCTTGTTAAGTCCCATTTAAAGTTTTTAGCATTTTCAACAATGTGTTTGCTTCTGCCAGGACCTAAAGTGTTAATATAATGCTCTATGTGTTCGTGAAACAAAGGCACAAACCAGTCGTTCCAATGGTCTCCTTCAACATTATTATATGTGTATTCTTCTTTAAGTTTTCCTGCTAAGTCATAACTCCAATCAAATTCTGGCTTTCTAACTTCTTTGCCTTTTTCTATAAGCAGGTTGATTAATTCATCACTAACAGTTGCCGACACCACATGAGGACCCCATTTGAAATCAGACAATGCCGTATGTGACCAATCAGCTTTGTGTTTTGATTTGTATTCTGCCATTATTCTGCCATCCTTGTAAAGTTTTTATATTTTTCAAATTTCATTACTCTTGGAAACTTATCTATAAGAGTGTCGCCTTTGTGAGATATTACAAAGACATTTTCTTTATTCATTGTATGATATAATATTCTCATAAACTCATCAGTACCAGATGTATCTAATGAACTATCAAATATCTCGTCTAGTATGAGTAGATTTGTATTTGTTGAGTTCTTTAATTTAGCAATCTCACGCCAAGTAAACAGTATTGCCAAATCAATTCTTAGTTTTTCGCCTTCACTAAATGAGTGATATTGAAACTCATCACGGTGTCTTGATTTAATTGTTTCGTTAAATTCTTCATCAAGTGTGAAGTTGACAAAGAAGTCCATATCTGATAGGTTCTTATTTATATACTGATTCATTATCGGTAAATACTGTTTAATAATCTTCGTCTTAATACCAGTATCTTGCATGAGATGTCTTGCAGTATCTATGTATAGCTTTTCTTCCTTTTGTTTTATCTTATCTTTTTCGGCATCAACAAGCTGCTCTTGTAGTTGATTGAGTTCGCCTGTTGCAACGCCTGTTGAAAACTTTTCATCTGATAGGTCATCTATTTCTTTTTGTATTCTTGTCTTATACTTTTCTATTTCTTGTATAGATGTTTCATAACGACTAATCAATAATTCTTTTTCTCGTATCGTAACAATGAATTCATTAATCTTATCTAGTTTCTTTTGTGATGTTCTGATTGCATTATCAATCTGTTTCATGCCAAGTTCTAGTTCTACAACCTTAGCATCTTTTACAGCGATTGTTGCTTTCTTAAATGCTTCGTTTATTGCCTGTCTACATGTAGGGCAATCATCATGTTCTTTGAAGAATGTTAATTCTTTTTTGTGTTTGATACAAGTATTTTCTAACTTTGCTTCCATGGCTGTAAGTTTGCCATGTTTGCCTTTCAGTTTTGTTTCATCAATTATTTCTACCTGTAACTCTGCAATCTCTCGTCTTACACGAGCAATATCTTCTTTATAATTGTCTATGTCTGTATCTGCATTTTCAATTTCTAATTTCTTTGACTCGGCCGTATCTTTATTGGTATTACTGATATCATCTATATGTTTTTGTTGCGTTTCTATCTTGCCATCTAGTAACTGATAATTGAAATCTGCCTGCTTAATTGTTTCGTCTTGTGCCTTTGCCTTTTCTCTGAACATCAAATTTAGTTTAGAGAATATTTCAATATCAAGTATTTCTTCTACGACTTCTCGTCTGTGTCTGGCACGAAGTTGCATAAAAGGAACAAACGAAGCGTTACCCAATATCACAACTTGTGTGAATGACCTAAAGTTTAGTTTGAGTATGTGTTGTTCTAAGTGTTTTTGATAATCTCTTACAGCCGCATCCTGATTTAACATGATGTCATTACACCAAATCTCAAACACATTAGGTTTAATGCCTCGTATAATTTTATATTGTTTTTTGCCTATCTGAAACTCAACTTCAACAACACATTCTTTTTCATTGATTGTATTTACCAGCTGGTCTTTTTTGACAGCACGAAATGGTTTTGAAAACAAACCAAAACACAAGGCATCTAACATTGTAGATTTTCCAGCGCCGTTATTACCAACAACTAGTGTTGTAGGCGCTTCATTTAAATTAATTTCTATGAATTGTTGCCCTGTTGATAAAAAGTTTTTATATCTTACTTTTTTAAATATTATCATTTAATCGCATCCGTATCTTGTGCTTCAATATACATTTCTTTAATCATCACTTTCAATCTATCTTTATCTAGGTCAACTTTTAATTGGTCAACATAGTTATTTACTAGATTCATTGTATCTTCTGCACCTTCAACAACATCATCACTTACATTTACATGTGATAGGTCAGAATAATCTTCTAGTATTTTTAGCTCGTGTACTGAAATATCGCTATACAACCTTTCAAGCAATCTGTCAAACATTTCATTATCTTTTTTATTGACAACAACTAACTTAACATACTTTTGATTGTATTCTGTAATATCAAACTTATCATAGTTTGTTAAGGCATCATCATAATGAAGTTTGATAAACATAGTAAATGGATTAGGCACAAACTCAACCTCTCGTGTTTCAGTATCAAATACATGAAAACCTTTCTGATTGTTATAATCTGACCATGTGATTTCATATTGATTGCCTAGATAGAACACTTGACCATCATCATTCTTATGGTGAAAATGACCACTATAGGTTCTTTCAAAACGACTTACAATGCTTTTATCATGACCATGTGTTTGTTTCATGGCATCATTCATTGCAAAGCCATTCAAATCAAAATGACCCATGCAGACATCTGCTTCGGCAGTTCTTAACATTTCAATTGAGTCTGCTTCGTTTTCTGGATTAATCCAAGGCATCATCAATAGTTTTGTACCATCAAAGTCTACTACTTTTGCTTCTTCATATATCCAGGGCTCGTTTTTGCCGTCAGCAGTTGTACATAACTCCTTTATGGCATTTACTTTGTTTGTGTTTCGGTAGTAGATATCGTGATTACCGATAATGATATGGGTGTCTATCTTCTCATCCCATAGGCGTTTCATAAACTTGTTTCTAAAGTTATGAGCAATCCTAAAGTTGATAAACTTCCTTCTGTCTACGACATCACCCAAGTGAATGAGTGTTTTGATATTATTTTCTTTTAAGTAAGGAAAGAATATCTCGTCATAAAACTTATGAAAGAAATCATCAAAAATAAGACTATCGTTTCTCGCACCGAAGTGGGTGTCGTTCAATAAGGCTATTTTCATAATATTATTTTTTCTTTTTAGGTTCTTCTGGTTCTTCTCTACTGTTCCTTCTTAAAAAATCTAACATCTGGCTTTGATATTGTGTATCATCGCCCTCTAGTGAGTCCATCATTTGTTCAACTCCAAAGTTAGCAATCATCTTTTGTTTTACTTCTTGTTGCTTTTTCTCTTTTTGAATTCTACGAATAAATGCATAATAGATTATTTGTGTAAAGTATGCAAATGGATTGTTACTCTTTTCGGGGTCGAAGTTGTCCATGTATTGTAAACAATTTTCTATGCCGTCTGATATCATATCATCTCGATATGTATAGTTAATAAAATTTGGTCGATAAGATAAATGATTTGCAATCTTTAGATAACATTCGCCTATGTAATTACTAACAGTAGGTCGTGGTTTGCCTTCTTCTTCAGCTTTAATTCTTAATGCACGATACTCTGTCATTGCTGCCAAAAACTTCTTGTTGTCTACATAATGAGGTTTTTGTTTTGGTTTTAACTTTTCTTCTTCTGCCATATTATAGTCCTTTTCTTTTATTACGCTTTGTAAGATTCTTCAAAGCTTTTACAAGGTTAATTTTCTTATGAGATTTTTGCTTTCCAGCAACATGAAGCTTTTCTTTTACTTTTTTTAATTGAACTTCTTTTTGAATGTTTCTATTAGTTGTTTTATTCATGTGATTTATTATACTCTACCTGTCGTGGGAAGTCAAGCAAATAAACTAAATAATTTATTTGGAATAAACGCTTGACAAGTCTAAAAAATGCGTGTATAATCGCACATGTAGGTGCGGTGAGAGACCTAATTGGCTTTAAGCTTAAAGCTTCTAATGTACTGTTTTAGGCGTTTTAAGTGTATCAAAGTTATAATCATCATCTTCCCTAGAAAGTTCAGCATCCATTTCTTCAGCAACATCTAATATTCTATCAATATCTTCTGGCGTCAATGTAGGTCTTAGTGATAATTTAGCATCAGTTGTTTCAATTTTATCTAATACAACTTCGTAATAATGTGCTAACTCAACACTTGCTAAAGATATTACAACAATCTTATCTTTTGCAATTAAAAACTCTTTATCTTGTGTAAATGGTATCCATCTACATAATGTTGAATCTTCCTTTAACCCAAACTCCGTCATACGAGGCGTTGTAATCATCTCTAATGGATTAACAATTCTCATATGATTTTCATCAACAGATATAGTGCCAATCAATAGACTTCCATCCATTAACTTTACTAGTCTGTAATCAGTAGGGTGTGTTGGTTCATTTATTGTTTGCATACTTATATTTATCAGTCCTTCAACTCTATGCTGTGCATTTCGTAATCAAATTCTTCTTCTGTATAGATATTTATTCTCTCTTGAAAGTGTTTAAGAGTAAAGTTTTCTCTTGACTTCCATGTCATATCGTCTGCAATATCATACAAGGTAGCATCAACTTTGTTCTCACCAAGCCTTAGTCCACGACCAATTGACTGTAGATTTCTCACTCTACTCTTAGATGGACTTGCAAAGATGATATTATGTAGATTCTTAATATTAACACCAGTAGAAAATGTGCCATAACTTGCCACAATGATGGCATCTTTTTCTTTCTCTACGATACCTCGAATTGTTTCTCTCTCGTCAGCTTCTACACCACCAAAAATATAAAAGACTTTTCTGCCGTCAGTTGCTTTGTCTTTGATTATTTGATGTAGATGTTTACCATGTTTCTCTACAAGTTGAAACAATACAAGTGTGTTGCCTTCTAATTTCAATGCAAGATTACGAATGAAGTTCTGCCTTGACCGACTACTTACTAGATAGTCAATCTCATCCTGATACTTGCCTTTTGAAATCATTTGACAGTTATCTGGTGTATGTTTCAGTATCAAACAACGAACAGTCAATTGTGATAGTTGTTTTTTGTCCATCAGTATTTTCGTTGATGTAACTTTATTAACAGCACCAAACAAACCTTCTAATACAAGTTTATGTGTCTGAGCACCATCAAGTGTTCCTGTCAGCCCGATTCGATATTTACAGTCTGTCAGTTTAGACATAATCTCTGTCAATGATTTTGATTTAAACAAATGTGCCTCATCACCAAACACAACACCGAACTGGTCAAAATATTCTTTTGGCAATCGAAACAAACTTTGCCATGTTGATATCAAAACTCTCTTGTCAGTAACATTTGAATACCCACTATACAATCTATGACAATACTTTTCTACATTCCAACCATACTCTTTGAAGTCAGAATACATTTGTTCTACGAGAGAAGTTGTCGGCACGATTAAAAGTATACGATTATTATTATCGTCTTTGATTAGATGTGTATAGTACCGAATAAGTGAATAGATGATAAATGATTTACCACTTGCAGTAGGACTTAGAAGTAATGCACGATTAAATTTTAGACTGTGATAAATGGCATCAATCTGATAATCTCTTGCTTCAAACTTCTGGCCGAGGCTGTTAGAAAACTTTTCAACAAGTTCTCTTGTTACTTTGTTTTCTACAACAACATCTTTGCCGGCAACAACATTATATCCTCTTTCTTCTGCAAACGCCTTGATGTAAGGATACAATCCAAAATATATTTCTTTAGTCTTTTGTGAGAATAATCTTATCTTGCCATCCCACATACGATTGCGAAACGCAGGCATGAATTTATATCCAGGCACATAAAATGTAAAGAATTCAGATAACTCTCGTTGAATACTTGGGTCAGCATCAACCGTCAGATACACCTCATCTTTCTTCTCTAAAATCAGAGTTTCCATTTACATAATCCAAGTCATTATACTATATCTTTTTCCTTCTGTTACTTCTTTAACTTCGTGTGGGTACATAAAGTTAGAAGGAAAAACGATTGCAGAACCTTGTATCTTTTCTATATATTTGTCGCCACAGAGAACAAACTCACCACCCTCATAGTTATCATTTAAAAACAATAATGATGTTAGGTGTGGGTATCCTGATTTTTGTCCATGGCTGTGATGTATGTTGTCTATATGACTTTGCATAAATCCGCCTTCTTCGTAACGATTGATTCTAAAGTCAGTATATTCTGTTGATTTTATATTGTTATGAAAGTGAACATAATCATCTACACAATAATTAAACGCCTCTTTTATTTCTTTATGATAAGGTGATGGTTTGCCAATCCAGTATTCTTTCATTGAAACTTTAGAATCACCTGTGTTATTGTATGCAGTTGCAAATGTAGAATCTTTCCACTTTGCTGTTGTTTCGTAACGATTAATTATCCAATTACAAGTTTTTGCATCTAAAACATCTGGATAAAAAAATATGTAATCAGAAAGTTGCTGACTGATATTCATTATGTTCTCCTACTTGCCCTTTCAATTGTACATTCCACGCAATACTAATGCGATTTTTGTCTGATATATTTTGTGGCACCCAATGTTGTAACCATGACGGAAAAAATACGGCACGATTTGTCTTTGATGCAAATGATAGTAAGTTTGAATTGTTATGTGTTTTCTTAGTCTTTCTAGGCACTAACACATCTGATTGTGGTCTTGGGTCAAAGAATTGTATTCCTGCAGCCTTGTCTGAATACAAATAATATACACCACTTAAAAAATTATTTGAGTGAGTGTGTGGCGGATGTGTTTCGCCTTTTCTTAATACATTTCCCCACATGTCAGTAATTGCAATATCTTCTACTGCATAATCTAAAGTTTCAAGTATTTCTTTACTCGTGTCTAATACCATATCTGCAAATATTTTAAACTCAACTTTAGTATGCAAGTCTGGTTCTGTTTGCCAATTAACATCATTCGACCTGTCTTGCCATAGTCTTTGAATATAGTTTTTCATATAAACAGATGTTTCTTCAAACAGAAAATCATCTTGTACAAAGATGTTTGTTGCAAATACTTGATGTCTATCCATTACAATGCACCACTTGTAAATCTTGCCCAATCAATAGCATTTTTAATCACAAAGTTTCTACTGTTAATGCTTCGCAATAGTTGTTCAAGATAGTTTACTACTTGTCGTAGATATGCTTCTTTCTGGTCTGCCTTTTGTAATTCTTCATCTGAATCCATATAGATATGAACATCTGCCTTGAGTATTTTCAAGTCAAATGGTTTTTCTTTATAAACTGATGGGTCTGATTTGCCTGTGTAGTATTCCCACTTCTGTCGTTTAAGAACCCTATGGTCATACTCTGCCTTCTTTAGAAGTAAAGAAAACTTGTTGAAGTGTTGTAGGTATTTGTTATGAAGTATTGGTATGTTTATCGATTCTGCGCCTAAGTCAGTTTCGTCTATTTTTAAATCTCTGTTAGCTGATTCTTGTAATTCTTCAAGTGTCATAGTATATCCATTATCTATTATTATAGTGTAAGTATTATATCACCTTTTGGTGATTTTGTCAAGGATTAAAGCTGTATTATTTCATAATACATGTAACTAAAGTCTACATTTGATTGTAAGTAATTTACATCACTCGCCTGAACATCATATGATAGTGAACCAAGAGATGTTGGAAAGATGTTGTGAAATCTTATTTCTGTTACAGCAATGTTCTTACTATTCAAAACTGTCAATGTAGCATCTGAATATGTGCCACCATCTGGTACTGTATTATTATTTGGTGAGTTTGTAGTCTGACCAGGGAATCTATCTGTGCCTGTATCTCTCAAAGTTGAGAATTGATTGTGATTTTGTGGTGTACCAAGACCAAGTAACCAGTCATGTATTTCTTTGTAGTTGTTTAGATTCTCATCTACAAGAAATGATATCGATAAGTCTTGATAATTTAACTCATCGCCTGGAAAAGGTATCGATTTTAGAGGTGTGTCTATAGTTGCCTGTCCCAATGAGATGCCAGGAATGTTTGCAGTCTGACAAAAAAACTCTACAGTCGGTAGTTTAGAACATTTAAATCTAAACTGTACAGGACTTGCATAGTCTAGTTTAGTAGGCTCTCTAGTGTATACATTAGTTGTTGTCATTAGTTATTTACGGGTGCGTTTGCTCGCCATTGATAACACGACCAGTATCTTGCAGTCGTCTTATCTTTTGCAGTATCACAGTTATGTCTAGCACGAAATGACTTTCTTCTTGCTGGGTCATCTCTTTTGATAGACAATCCTGTCGTATCTCCGAAAGATACTTTTTTTACTTTGTCGCCATCTTTGACATAAACATAAAACTTCTTACTTCCACCTCGTATCGGGTCATTCAGTTTGACTTTCTTACCTTGATACTCAGCTTCTGTAATTTCTAAGTCTTGATATTTTTCTTCACAGATGCAGTCTATTTGTTCTACTTGTTTTAATGTTTTCATACTATTATTTATAAGAGTTTTGGAAGTAAAAAAAAGACACCCGAAGGTGCCTTTTTCTTGTCTACTGTGTAGAAAAAATTACATAATGTTAGTAACTTTTACTCTACGGTAGTAAACATTCTGGTCTCCAGCAGCAGGTGATGTTAAATCAATTGCGCCGTCGCCATCAGAAGTTGCAAATGGGTTTGCAACCATTCCGTAACGAGTCTTGAAACCAATTTTAGGTTGGAATGAATCTTGACCAACTGCACGAACCATTTGTAAAGGAACATATGGGCAGTAGAAGATACCTGAATCGTAAGGTGAAGTACCTTTATATCCAGCAACATAGAATTGACTTGCAGAAACATTCGCACTATATGGGTCAACATATACTTTGAACTTACCATTAAGAACACCAGCAAAAGTATTACCAGTATCATCAACATTCAAGTTAGTTGCAAGTGCAGGTGCGTAATCTAATACACCAGCCATTTGAAGAGCAGAAGCTACATCAGCAGAACAGATGATTATATTACCTTTACCTCTACGAGTTTGTTGACCAATCGCATTGGCATCTCTCTCTAGTTGGTAAAGTAGACCTTTGAACTTCTCAACTGACCAACGACCATTAGAGTCGGTGTCAAGGTCGAAGATTCCAGCAGTAGTAGTATTAACTTGTGCACCAGCCTTAGCAGTTGTGTAGATAGTTCTAACAACTTCACGGTTGATTTCAGCAAGAATTTCACTTGACAAGATGTTTGCAAGTTCAGTTTCAGCGTCTAAGCCGTGAATTGCTTTAAGGTCTTGTGCAAGTTCCATTGTATACTCTGCTTTCAAAGCTCTTGATTTTGCAGTTACAGTAACTTTGTCGATTGAGAACGCCATTTCAGCAAACTCATCAGTTCCGTCACCTAGTGTTTCTGCTTGAGCAGTAGTCATACCAGAACCAGTAGTATAAGTACCAGCAGCAGGACTATCGTTCAATGTCGCAGGGTTAGAACCTGAATGTGAATCAGGTGAACCTGTGTTTGAAGCAGCATCTTCAGCAGAAAAGTCTGAATCAGCTTCGTCAAATAATGCCTCAGTACCACTTTGTGTAGAATAGCGTGATTTCATTGCAAAGATAAGTCCAGTAGGACCAGTCATTGGTTGAACACCACAAATATCATACGCAATTAGGTTAGGCATTGCACGGCGAACTAGTGAAATTAAAACAGGATCCCAAGTGTCAATAGCACCGTCAGATGCAGTTGAGCTTGATGAACCCATTGAGTTGACAGGAGCAGCTTCAGACATGAAGCCTCTGTCTTCCCTTACTGCTTTTTCTTGGTTTTCAAGAATAACAGTTGTAACAGCACGCTTATAGCTATCGCCGATTTTTGGTAAATCTGGATGCTCTAGGACTGGCTGCCACTTTTCTTGTAAATTTTCAGTAAGATACATTTATCTCTCCTTGTTATTTATTTTATTGTTAATCACTCTTACTTTAAAGAAGTAAGATTTTTTGAAATAGCGGCCGTATATGCAGCCATAGCATCGGATGTACCAGCGTCAGCAGGTATATTCGCCGCCACAGAATCAACTTCATCATGTGATGTTGCCTCATCTATTTTTGTCTTAGGGAAATAAGATTCTTTAATAGTTTCTAATTTCTCTGCGAACTTCTCAGCACTATCGAATTCAACATTCTCAGCCATAGAAACAAACTTTTCCTTTTCAGTATCAGCTAAATCTTCTGATACAGAAACGACTAGTTTTTCTCTTTGTAAATCATTAGTACCTTTTGCAAGAACAACATTTTTTTCAATTTGTTCGTTTAACTTAGATTCTAATTCTTTTACTTGACTTGTTAAATCGTCTAGTACATTGTATTTTTCTTCTGGAACATCAATATAATGTTCTTTGAAAAGTCCTTTAAGTCCAGTGATGAAATCTTCAGCGATTTCAGTACGAATACCTCTTTCAACTGCTAATTCGTTCTCTTTCATCCACTCTTCCACAACATAGTTTAGATATGAATCGACTTTCTCGACCATAGCTTCTTTTACTGTTTCAGTTTCAGATGCAAGTTTCTCATCAAACTGTGCTTCTAGGATTTTCGTCTGTTCTTTGATTCTAGTCTTAACAGCAGTTTCAAAAATTGTCGCAGCTTTATCTTTAAATTCTTCAGATAAGTCAGCGTCAGATGAAACTAGTGCCTTAACATCATCAGTCAAGTCGATTGAATCAATAGAATCTTCAGCAATTACATCTTCTTCAGTTTCTACTTCTTCAGCCTTAGCAGATGGCTTCTGGTCATTTGGTAACGACCCGTCATTTGCATCTTTATTAACTTGGTCTGATGCTTTACTAACCTTTTTCGTTGCGTCCGGGTTTGCATCTGTAGGTTTAACTACTGGTGCACCCAAATCCTCAGCGTCATTTTTAAGGTGAGTAGCTTCAGGAGCTTCAGCATCTTTGTTAGCTGCGTTCTTTTGCTCTTCTAAATCTACTACTTCTTTAACTTCGGTTTCAGACATTCGGTCTCCTTTATTAAAAAATTAATTAATTTTGTTAATTATAATTATTTATACAAATCACCCGTTCCACTTTACGCTTTATGGATGATTTGCGTACTTTTTTACAGTTTTGACATAAAATTCGCAAAAACTTTTGCCTTTACTTCTGACAGTTCGTGCATTTTTGCTTTTTCTATCTCTTGTTTGTATTCTTCAACGGTTTTACTTTTCAGTACGCCATTGTCCCATACCCACTCTTTGCCTTCCATAATGCCTTCTACGAAAGCATCTGGTGCTGACGGGTCTGCAACAATGTCAGCCGCCGTTGCGAGATAAAAGTCCTTACCAACTGTGCCGTTAGATATAGAACCCATACCTCTTGAAGATACACCCAACTGGGCACCTTCGTCAATTAAATTTTTGACGATTTTGCCGTAAGGAGTATCCATAATTTTCGCCTCACCAATGAAGTTTTTACCTTCTGGAGTTAGACTAGTTATCATATGCGAAACTCTTTCGAGGTTAACTGTTGGTCCGTCAGGGTGTCCCAGTTCGCCGAAAGCTCTTTTCTTATTGATAAATTCGTTTGTGTATCTTTTGACTTCGTTTGCCAAAGTACCTACAGGGTATGTACGACCATTACGGTTTTTAATATCTGCCTGCATAAAGACACCTTTGATTTTATAGTCTTTACCGCCTTTACTGTTGCCTTCAACTATTAAATCAATATCTTCAATTGTTTCTGTAATTAGTTTCATTTGTCCACCTTTTCGTTGTTATAGACTTTATCGACTATACCTTGTTTAATTTCATCTCTCTTGACATCATACTTCTCAGCGAATGCCATTTTAAATGCCTCGGCCAAAGTTGCCTTTGACTTTGTTCCAACTATTCTCTCTAATATTTCACGAGAACGGTCTTTAGGTTTTCTCTGAGCCATCTATCTTACTTCTAATATAATTGTGTAGTTATCGCCTGCAACAAAACCTTTTGTTGATATTAGAATATCGCCTGCAGGAGATGTATTTGCAGTTAGTGTCGCATTATTAGGAATAGCATTACCTGCCGTATAATAATCGTGATAACCTGTACCACTAAAAAATCCTATTGTTGAATTCGCAGAACTTGTTCCACTTCCTGCCCACAATAATTCTACACCAGACTTACCATTTGTAGTATTGACAGCCCACCAAATTTTTGCGATTGATTTAGTCGCATCTTCAGTCATAAATGTCAACGCACTAGCGTCCATCTTTGTTACAAGTGTTTCACCTGAACCATCACTCATATTAGTAAACTTCATTACAGTTTTTGTTCCTGCTGTGTCTACTAATGTTTGACTTGTTACAACATCAGCCATTATTTTCTCCTAAATTCTGTTACTAACAAATAACTCTTAACATTTGAATCTGTTGTTAGTGTCATTTTTTTATCGTTACCAAACTGTAACTGTTCTGGTCTTAATCCATACTTACCTTTACCAGTTAAAGTCAAAGGTTTACTTTCACTATCAGCACTAATTGTCAATGTTCCTGTGCCTTCTATCAGATAGTAACACTCAATTAAACATACGAGTGATTCATTTGTACCATCTTTTAGGTCATTCGCATTAACCAATACTTGGTCTGTTTCACTTCCAGTACCTGTTGACTTAACAATGTACTTGGAAGTGGTGTTCACAACCGCATCATTATTAATTGCCATGAGAAATTACGCAGTAAAGCTTTCGTCTTTTCTTAATTCAATCATAACATAACCAGAAACACCATAAGCGTTTAACTTTAGGTCTCCTGATGTTGCACCAGTGTTTGTTGCATTGTTCTCAATCTTACCAGCAGTACCATCATAGTGTCCTGTACCTGCAAGATTAATTGCCAATGTATCTGCCGAAGCGCCTACAAATTCAATAGATGCCCAACCAGTATTATCGTCAGCAGTACCTTGTACTAATGCCCACCATACTCTAGTTATATCTAACATAGCGCCGTTAGCATGTCCTGCTAATCCACTAGCGTCAAGTACAACGGAGTCAGCAGTAGTATTGTCGTTCATATTTACTAGAACAGTTACTTTACCACCAGCAGCGCCACTACCTGTTGCAATTTTTGTGTCTTTGAGTGTTCTTGTTGCAATAGCCATTTCTTATCCTTTATTTTATTAATTCGTTGTCAATATAATCTTCAATATCTGTAACACTAACACCGTGTTTTTTTGATATTGCCTTAACAATGCCTTCTATCTTAGAGATGAGAGGGTCAGACGATTTGTTTATCATTGCATACATATCTGTTACTGCCGCCTTCATCTTCGGAGATAAATTTTTAAACTGCGTAGTCGGTAATGAAGTCTTTCGTTCATCCAGTTTACCTGTGAAACTTTTAAACGAAATTTCGCTCACTTACTCTTCCTCTACTACTTGGTCGTCATCAATCTCAAAATCAACATGGTCATCTACTGTTACATCTGTGCCGTCTGCATCAACTTGAGCTGCAACAGCATCAAAGTCAGCTTGAGCGCTATCTAAACCAGAAGCATCTTGAACTGCTTCAAAATTATCACCAGCATTCAACCAATCGTTTGCAACAGTTTGTCTTTTAGCGTCTAGCGCCATACCAATTTTATCAGTCAACGCACTTTTAAATGCATCTTGAGCCGCAACATTGTCGCCACTCGTTAATGAATCTACCATATTTGTTACACTTTCATTTGACATAATTATTCATCTCCTATATTTATATCGGAATACTCATCATCACCCATATCTTGCGAGGCAATAATTCCTTGTTTTATCTCACTGGCAATCTGCCCGTCAATCTCAATAATATCTTCATCTGTTTGTTGTAAGATTTGTTTTCTTACATACTCAACAGAATAGTATTTACCCACATAAGGACTTACTTCTTGTGCAAGACTTAATCTTTCTCTTAGTATTTCTGCATTTTTTAATTCAGCAAAGTACCCATCTTTCAAGAAAGTATACTGTATGTGTTCTTTGATTTTCTGCCAATCTTCAATTGTGATAATACCTTTTAACACAAGTTGTGTTTTGAGTATATCGTTAAAGACGCCAGTAAATCTCTTTCTTAATCTAGCGACAAACTTTGTAAACTTCAGTTCATCTCTTGTAATCTCTGCGGCTCTGCCCATGTTGAATCCATTTTCTGAATCCAATCTTGACATTGGCACATTCAAAGATTGATATAATTTCTTTTGAAAATATTCAACATCTGATATCTCACCAAGATTCTGACCACCAGATAATGTAGAAACTTCTGTGCCTTTTGCACCTTCTCTACGAGGTAACCAAAAATCTTCAAGCATTGACATATGTTTTCTGTCATCTCTAATCTCACCAGTAGCGGCATCATAGACAAGTTTATTTCTATATCTTGCCATCACATCCCTCAGATAAGACTCTGCTTTTACTTTAGGCAAGTTACCAACATCAACATAGAATATTCTTCTTTCAGGCGCTCTTACTATTCTGTAAATAACAACAGCATCTTCAATCATTCTTAACTGATTGGTCGGTTTAATTGCCTTGTGCAAATGACCCATAACCATATTCTTAGTTTGGTCAATTACACCAGATGTAACATAAGTAATTGAGTCGGCAGCAATCTTCAGACCAGCATTTGAGTTGCCTGGTGATATACCTTTTTCATTATAGACAAACCACTCTGCTGTGGTTTCCATAACTTCAACGCCCTTACCTTTGTTATCTCTCTTTTTAGCGACCTCACGAACTTTCTTTATTTTGCGTGGGTCGATATATCTAATTTCTGTTAGCCCTTTTCGTGGACTTTTCGGGTCGATAACTTTGTGAAAGTAAATTCTTCCGTCAACATACCATCTGCGAAAAATATCGTGTCCTTTTTCGTCAAAGTTAAGCAAACGCAAAACTTCGTCAAACTCATCACGCATTTTTCCTTTAATAGCATCTGATACCGCTAGTTTATCTAGTGATACTGATACTGAAGCATCTCTTTCATCCGAAACAATAGTTTCATTGATGATATCTTCGATTGCCATATCACACTCTGGGTGTTGAGCAATCTCACGATATCTTTTTATTAAATCAATGTCATTCTTGGCAGTAACTTCCATATCCAAGTATTGGCCAAAGTAACCGCCAGCGGATATAGTTGTTGTACCGTCATCAGGGGAGGCGACAGTAAACGCTTGTTTCGCTTCTGCCGGCTTCCCTAAATCGTTATTGTTACGAGTTATTTGGAATCCAAGTAAATTCGCCATATTATATTGTCCTTATAACTTGTTAAAAATTATGTAGTTGTATCTGTTTCAAAGTATTG
>VTLG01009859.1_pt1 | contig 17436 bp, 14 predicted proteins | sample 4694571 | NCBI WGS metagenome assembly VTLG01 (sample SAMN12604809, study PRJNA352737) | marine metagenome | biome: ENVO:00000447; feature: ENVO:00000209|ENVO:00000569|ENVO:01000036; material: ENVO:00002151; isolation source: viral sequences binned using virsorter ...
TCTTCTATGCCAAAAAGCTTATTTCAACATAGCTACATTTAGAAGCACTATAGATTTACTTTCTGAATTTGCTGACTCTGAGATATATCTAGAGGGCGGCACAGCTAAATCCAGAAAATTTGTTAATGCGTGGTTTAAGAGGGTTAGAATGTTTGACCTAAAATCACAATACTTTAGAGAATACTATCGTTCTGGAAATGTTTTCTTGTATCGCGTGGATGGACTGATTCCACTGAAAAACTCACAGAAAGTGCTTGAGGCATACGGCGCTTCTACCCGCAAGCAGATACCAATCAAATACATGGTCGTTAATCCAAGCGATGTTGCAGCCAAGGGTTCCGTCTCATTTAACGAGTATCAATATTTAAAAGTGCTTACTCCTTTTGAGGTAGCCAGATTAAAGAATCCCCAAACCGACCATGAAATAGAACTGTTTAATTCCTTGCCTGAGTCGGTGCAAGTTAGAATTAAGTCTAACAGCCTTGGTGTATCCGAAAGGATAACAATACCATTAGACCCTAAATTTTTACATGTAATTTTTGCAAAAAAACAAGACTACGAACCATTAGCCATTCCTTCTGGCTTTGCAGTTTTGGATGATTTGAATAAAAAGATTGAGTTAAAGAAAATCGATCAGGCTATTAGCCGTTCTATTGAAAACGTTGTTTTGCTTGTAACGATGGGTAACGACCCAGACAAGGGAGGCGTTAATCACAAAAACCTTGCCGCCATGCAGCAAATCTTTAGGAATCAGAGCGTGGGTCGGGTTCTTGTGTCAGACTACACAACAAAAGCAGATTTTATTATCCCTGATATTCGCAAGGTTGTCGGCCCCGAAAAATACGATGTATTAAATAAAGACATCGAAGAGGGTCTCCAAAACATTTTGATTGGTGACTCAAAGTATGCAGACGGAAAAATTAAGATGAAGGTTTTTTTCCAGAGGTTAGAAGAAGCTCGCAATCTTTTCTTAAATGAGTTTTTGAATCCAGAAATCAGAAGGGTTTGCAAGGGCGCTGGCTTAAGAGCTTGGCCAGAAGTTAAATTTGTAAAAAATGACACTCTTGATGACGAGAATCTCACAAAACTATCTATACGTTTAATGGAATTAGGTGTTTTGACTCCAGAGCAGGGAATGAAGGTTATACATACTGGATCATTTCCAGATGAAGACCAGATGTCTCCAGCGCAAGACAAGTTTAAAGAAGATAGGGAAAAGGGACACTACATGCCACTTGTCAATACAATTAACTTATATGATGAGTCAACTCCAGAAGGAGGAGACCCAGAACCAAAAGATGCTCAAAAACCTGTTTCTCCGTCAGGAGGTAGACCTGTTGGGGTTTCAAACTCTAAAGCCTTCTCTAAAAAGAATATAGTTGAGGCGACCAAAAGGGTGGATGAATTTGAACTCAGGGCATTTAGGGACTTTGCGCTAAAGTATGGACTAGAGGAGCTTGACGAAGAAAGAGGAAAGCTTGTTACTCAGGTTTGTGAGTCAATCATTCTAGCTAAAGAAACTGATGATTGGGATACCGCTTTGGAAAAAGTTATTGAAAACTTAGATTCTATTACAGAGTTAAATACAAAGAATGAAGTATTAGAGATTGGAGCTAATCATCAACTTGATGATCTGTCTTCTGCAATTTTATATCATTCTACTAAAATTCATGTGTAATAGAAACTATGGAAATAGAGAATTATAATGTTTGCCAGTTCGTAGGCAAAGTCAAAGCGATTCAAGAAAAGGAGTTTGATGCTTTTGGCCTTTCTCAAGGCTCTATCCAGAAAGCTGCAAAATCATTGCTACCAGAGGATTTCGACCCGTCACAAAATATTGACGTTCTTCCTGTAGTTTTTAACTTAGCTGTTGTTAATGAATTCAACAAAAACGGAGATGGCATTGACTCTAAAACAGCCGTAGCTGCTGTAAAAAGATTTATCAATAAACCCATAAATATAGAACACAAAAAAGACAAGATTGTGGGTCACATCATTAACGCCTCTTTTTCTGAAGAGGAGTTTGACTTTGAAAATAACGATATTGAATCATACGCCGATAAGACAAAGCCATTCTACATGAATGCGGCGGGTTTAATCTACAGGCAGATATATCCTCAGTTGGCAGGTGCAATTGCTGAAGCCTCAGACGACGAAGCAGATGACTACCAAAGCATTTCTGCAAGCTGGGAGCTTGCGTTTAGGGATTATGAAATCGCTCACGGCTCTAACAAACTAGAGGATTCCACAATAGTTTCTTCAGGAAAGAAACAGGAAATGGAGAAATATATCAAGGGGTTAGGTGGAGAAGGAGTTGACGAAGATGGAGTGCCTGTCAACAGACTCATTGTTGGAACAACATTTCCACTTGGGGCGGCTTTGACCACAAATCCCGCTGCCAGAGTCAAGGGTGTTTATACATTAGAAGATTCAGATAGGGATAAAAAAATAGTAAAAATTTCCCAAAAAGACGATATTAATGTAAACTCAAGCAAATTTAAAACGATTTTTAATATGGAAAAAGAACAATTTAACGAATTGATGTCCAAGGTGGCCGAGAGTGTTGCTTCAGTCGTGAAGAAAGACTCCGAGGCAAGTACCATTGGTGAAATTATGCGTGATGCATTAACAGAGCACAATCAATCTTGGAAATCCAAGATTGCTCTTGAAGAAGAAGCAAAGGCAAAGCTTGAAGCTGACCTAGCTGAAGCTCAAGAAGGGCTAAAAGAAGTGAAAGAGGAGCTTACAGCCCTTAAAAGCGAGGCCGCTGAAAAGGAAAAGCTTGAGATTTTCAATTCTCGCATGAACAACATTGACGCTGAGTATGATTTCACAGAAAAAGAACTGGGTTTTGTTACCGCTGAAGTCAAAGAGCTTGGACTAGAAGAAAAAGCTTTCGAGGATTACAAAGAAAAGCTCGAAATTGTTTTTGCCCATAAGCTTAAGGCCAATATTGAGGCACAAGAAGCTGAAATCAAGGCAAGAATTCAAGAAGCTGTCGCCAAAACAGAAGAGGGAGACGAAGAGGGAGATGAAGAAGGCGCAGACGGCGAAGAAGAGCTTGAGGTAGAGGCAGATGGAGACGCAGAAGAAGTCCCCAACAACAATGCCGAAGCCAGCACACCAATTTCTTTTGTCGAGAGACTTAAGGAGAACTTCTCAGTTGAAGTTACAAATTAAACAAAAATATATCTATTAAATTATGGCTAACGAAATCACACGTTTATTGCCCTTTCGTCAATATGACGAGAATGATGTTATCAACTTCTATTCTCTCGATACGATTACGGGCGCGGCGGGTACTGTCGTTAAGGTTAGCGTAGCTAACCTTGATGAATCACCTGTCAATTATACTACACGGACTGATTCTAGCTCTTGGGATGCAACACAAGGAAATGCTCTTTCCCTGTATCCAGAAGTACCTTATAAGGTGACTAAGCTCTCCACCACTGGAGACCGTCCCTTGGGAATTCTTCTGCGAGATGTCCGAGACAAGGATGAGAACGGCGAAAACATGCTCTACTATCCCGAAAAGAAGGAAGAGCTTCAATGTGTAACCTCTGGCGAGGCTGTGCCTGTCGCCACTAGGGGCATATTTACAGTTAATGAAAAAGCTCTCGCTGGCGGGTTAGCACCAACCATTGGTTCGGTTGCGACTCCTTCGGTTGATGGCACGATGACAGGTATTGTTCCTGCCGCCAACAAGCATTCAATTCATGACGTTCACGGTATTGGAAAGTTCATTGGAACTGGCCTCCGTGAGTCTCAGTCTAGCACTGATGCTTTTGCTGGTGTTTATGCAATCCTTAAACTTGAACTCTAATTCGCTAACCTTTTAAGAAAATGAAAATTACAATCAAAAGAACCGAAGATCAATTGGCCCTTGTGCAAGCAATGGGTAGCAATAATCGTGAGGAAGCTTATGAGGCACAAGCTGCGGTTGCAGAACTTATCGGCCCCGTGGTATCTGAGGTAATCAACAATGCCGCTACTGTCGGTAACCTGTTCACTACCCTTACTTACCAGTGGGATGATAATCCTTCTTTGCCCCTTGACCTTTTCCACGATATTACTGATGAAGATTACATTCAGGTGTATTCTCAGCAGGTAGCTGGTGGGCTTCCATACAGTCAGGTATTCCCTGCTCACAACGAACTCAAGTTCGGCACTTACACTCTTGACAGTGCACTCGCGTTTGATCGCAAGTATGTCCGTAAGGCTCGTCTTGACGTTGTTAGCAAGACCTTCACTCGTATGGCCCAAGAAATCATGCTCAAGCAAGAGCGCACTGCATTTAACGTGCTGGCAACTGCCTTGGTTAAGGCAGACAGCATTTCAAGTGCTGGTGGTTCTGCTGCGGCTGGTAATCATGTTATTAGGACGACTGCAACCGATAGGTTCGTTCTGCACGATCTGAACAGGCTGATCACTCTTAGTAAGAGGATCAACTCTTCTTTCGTCGGTGGAACTCCTGTTGGCGGAACCAAGGCTGGTATTACCGACCTTATGGTTTCTCCAGAAATGGTGCAGGAACTTCGTGCAATGGCTTATAACCCAATCAACACCAGTAACGCCCCTGCGGGTGGAACTGTTGCTGACGGTCAGGTAGCTCCAGAAGAGCTTCGTGATCAACTCTACAGTGCTGCGGGACTCCCACAGTTCTACGGAATCAACATTATGGAGATTCTTGAGTTGGGCAAAAGCCAGCGTTTCAACAAGATTTTCGCCACCATCAACACCGCCGAAGGAAACCCTGTTTCCAACTTCGCGGCAAATGATGACGAAATCATGATCGGAGTTGACCGTTCTAGGGATGCACTTATTCGCCCTGTTGTCCTTGATGAAGGCAACACTGGTGATCTGTCAGTCCTTGTTGACGATCAGTTTTCTGTGCGTCAGAATAAGATTGGTTACTACGGCAAAGTCGAAGAGGGTCGCGTTTGTATCGATGACCGCGCTCTTGTTGGCTTGGCAGTTGAACTTAGCTAATCCTATCTGAGTTGAATTATCACAAGAGTCACCCTCGCAAGGGGGTGACTCTTTTTTTTGACTTTTAACTTTTTTTTATTACAATATAATATGGACAAAGAATCACTTGAAGAGTTTGATGTTACTGACGGTAAAGCGCGAGAAGAAAAAAAATCTGCAATTGAACAGACTAGAGAGCTTGAAGATTTGCTGGGGATTAAGCAATGCAACCCCTATGAGACCTTGAGTAAGGATGTCTTCGCGGATAGATTGGCGAATGCTTCTGTCGCAGAGTTGACCGACTTGGCTACAAGAGTTGGTGTCACTCCAGCCAAACACATAAACGTTCTTAAAAAGGACTTACAAAAATCTTTTGATATTTTTGTAACACAGCATAACGTAAGTGTCGCTGGACACGCACAACCTATACTCGATCCAAGTTCCCCAGACTACGATTCTGCTGTAAAGTTATTTGGAGACATTTAACTTATGAACGACCTTGGTAGCCTAGCAGCAGACATAATCACTTACGACTTTCCTGACGATACTGGCAAGTATAATACAGGTTATGTTTCTGGTTGGCTTGAGGCTAATTTAGGGGAATTGAATGGTTTGCTGCATGAGGAGTTTACCATTAATTCCACTGGAGCTATAGAATACCTTTCTGGCTCTGGATTAGCGCCTGTAGAGGAGGTTATCTTCAAAACGTTATATGAGATGCATTATTACTCCAAAGCGTCCAGAGACGCTCTCAGGGGCTTTGTTTACTCTGATTCTGTTGATTGGTTAACCCTGAAAGAAGGAGACACCACAATACAAAGGCAGAACAAGAATTCTGTATCAAAAACATTCAACGAACTTGGCTCACAGGCCGAGAGAAGGTTAAACGATCTTATTTATCAATACAACTATCAAAAATCATCTCCTCTGCAAGTCGCGGGAGTGGATGGAACAACTAACCTTTCAGGAGTCTTAAGTTAAGTAACATGGCTTCATTGCTAACAGACGCAGAAAAAACAGATTTACAATCTGCACTTAGCGATGTGCATGATACTTTTGCGCGAGATATTTATATATATGTGGAAGAGGGTGGCGCAACTGCACCAGCAGAACTAAACTTCAACCCCTTGTATGGGCGCAAAAAAGATGCCACTAAAATATCTTCGGATACAAGTTTGACCAAATATACATACGCCGCCAGAATTTTTTACGAAAATAAACAGAAGGAGGAGGTTGTAGACGCAAAAGGTCAAATGAACCTTATAGCTTCTGATGGAAAAGTTAGAATTAAAGTTAAGTCAGCGGCTTATGAGAAAATCAAAATTTGCTCTAGAATCGAAGTTGATGACAATTTATATGTTGTAGACAGTGATGCAAAAGTTGTTGGCCCCTTTGATGCTCAGTTTTATTCAATTTATTTAAAACGCGAAAACTAATGGCTAAAAGAGCCTTTATGTCAATTTCGCCGTTTAGGGTTAACGTAAACCCAAAGGCAGTTCTTGAGAATTTAACTGTTGGCAGCAATAGAGCGATGACTCAAAAAATCAGAAGGTTTATTGAGCCACAAATAGATAAAAAACAAGAACTTTTAGTTAAACAATTTCAAACTCACCCAATCACAGTAGAAATTGACGGTGGCCCATTAGCTACAAATTCCAGCGGCACACTTGGTGGTTATGGGAACTTATTTTCTTTCATTGGCTTTTCTTCTGGAAGCAATCCAACTTCTATAATAAAAAAAATATTTAGCGAAAAAATAAAATTTAAGGTCAACAGGGTGAATAGAACAGGCAAATACAAAGTTACTTGCTTTATCCCGACCTTAGAGGAAATCTACGGATTGACCCCACTGCCTTGGGCATCTGGCAAAAGCTGGGTTGATGGTGTAGAGAAGGGGATGAGTAATTTGGGGAGCTTTCTTTACAGTCCGAGTGGCTTTGGCTCTTCTTCTTCTGGCACAGGTATACAAGTCAAAGGCAAAAGAGGGGGTTCTAGTGTAAATTTTCAAAACACACCTTATGTAGCGAAACTACTTGAAAATTTCAAGAAGCGGCTAAGGAATATTAAGTTATGAAGGCTCAATTTGACCAAAATGTATTATCAAGCTTTTACTTATGGTTTGAAAACCGTTTGTTAAGGGACGACGCAAAGGCGTATTCTACAGGTGTCAGCAACGATTTCAAATATGTGGATTTTTATGATTTGCCAAGTTCTCATGTGGGCTATCAGGGCGAATTTAGACAACTAGTAGCTGATCACGATGTTGACCTTGCCAGTTCTGGATTTTTTGTAAATGGTAGTTTTGTAACAGGAAATTATGATGAGAATGGTGGAGTGTATACAGACTACAGTAATGGTCGCTTAATATTTCCGTCAGGCTCTGGGCAGTCTCTGAACATCTCAGGCGTTTATACAGTAAAAGAGGTAAATACTTACATATCTAATGACGATGATGTTCAATTAATCTTGCAATCAGACTTTAAAGATGCGGGAGCAAGCTCTCCTTACTTCTATGGAGAAACAGGGAAATTAGACGAGGATACTTACTTCCTTCCAGCATGTTTTATTTCTGCTCCCTCCTCTACCAACGAAGAGTTTTCTTTTGGTGGTGAAGAGAATACGAAATCTAGGATTAGAGTTATGGTTTTGTCTTCTGACAATTATATATTAGATTCTGTATTGTCTCTCTGTAGAGACTCTGTTCGCGAAGAGATGACCCACATATCTTATGGCGACTTTCCTTATGGTTTTTCATTTTCCGTTAAGGATTTTCCTTACCGTTATGACTCTCTAATTGACGCTCAAAGTTCCCCCACGGTGTCTCATATTGATAATGTCAATGTCTCAAAAGTTGCTTCAGAACAATTGAGAGAAAAGCTGAATAAAAATGTTCAAATTGGCTTTGTAGACTTTGATTTATCAACTTATCGTTTCCCTAGACTATGATTTTGTGTAAAGGTGTGTAAACATTTTTTATATTATTTATTATGGCTGGCAACACAAGAACAAGAATAATTTCTCAAAGTAAGGCTGTTTATGCTTCTCCCACAGGGATTCTAAACACAGCAGGGTCTGGTTTCCTATCTGGATTTATACCCGACCAACTGCATCGTATTGATACTTTTTCATTCAATATTGATTTAGCTGGAGCGCGAACAGACATTAGAGAATTTGGACAATTAGCCCGAATCGGGGTTATTACCATGTCGGAAATTAGTCCGACTTTTAACTTCGGATACTTTCTAGGAGATGGTGAGAACGAGGCTCGTATGGGTTTTAATATTGAAGGCATCACTGGAACTACAGACTCCAACGGAACTGGAGCCAATCAGTTTACAAAGGGTTTCCAGACAGAAGATAACAACAAGAAAGAGAAAAACCTTTATGTGTTGACGGTGAAAGAGGGCGAAGATGCGTTCTCAGCGGGTTCGGATTTCTCTGGGCAAAGGGCTAATCATGATGTTGTTTCATTTGGAAACTGCACATTCAACAACTATACCGCCAGTTTTTCAGTTGGAGAAATTCCAAGGGTTGATATCGAAGGTGTAGCCGACAACATTATCTTTAACACAGGCCAAAGCTCTGGATTGCCTAACCCTGCGCTTGACCTTACAGGCGCTCCTGCTGATACGGGAGTATACCGTTTGGACTTGCCTAGCACTGGAAATATGGACTTACTTGTTTTGCGCCCTGACGATGTTACGATTTCCTTCTCTAATGGAGACTTCGATATTGGAGGAACAAAATTTGACGAGATGCACGTTCAAAGCGCATCCATCGAAGTGCCTTTGAGCAGAACTCCGATTGAGGCTCTTGGTGCAGAAAGAGCAGTCGCAAGACCTGTTGACTTCCCAATTGACGTTACGTTGACTTGTAGCGCATTGATGAGAACAATCAATGATGGACGACTTGATCTGATCCTTACAGGATTGGCTGACCAGAATACAACTGACATTGAATTGAAGGTTGATCGAAATGCAGGTGGAGTAAGAAATAGGTGGAGGCTGCAAAACGCAGTTCTCGACTCTCAGGATTTCTCCTTGGGACTTGACGATAATGAAACTGTCGATCTAGTATTCTCTGCCCAGCTTGGTGGAGCTACACAGATTAAAGATGGTCTCTTTTATACTGGATTCTTTGCTTCAAAGAAGAGTGCAACGGATTCTAGCTCTTTTGTAAACGTTGACGATATTACTAAAGCGGGTCACGTTTACAAAAAGTAACAAATCTAAGTAAATAAGCAAAAATTTAAGCCCCACAGGAATGTGGGGCTTTTTTGTGTAATTTTATGTATGTATGATTCGTTCTTAAATAATTTTAGGCAAATAGTTCAACACAGCGCGGATAACGCTGTCTCTGGAATTGATATTTCAGGTTTAGTGGATGATGCGGTTTCTCGCGTTATGGCTTCGGGTGTTCCAAATGTGGTAAATAATGCCGTCTCTGGACTTGACATTGCAAGCGCGGTAAATCATGCTGTGAATAAACTTAACATTTCTCGCACAACCGAGTTCTTTGTTTCAGTCGCCATGCATAAGGCGCGTATACCCGAAAAGATTCAAGAGGGTATCGAGAAAGCCATTTCTCAAATTGAGCTTCCGCAACCCACGGGATATTGCCAATGCACTGGTTATTATGGAGCCGCATCATACCGCCAAGTTACAGGCTGCAATCAAGTTACAGGTTATGATTATAACCAAAGCACAGGCTATTCTGGAGCTTACTACACAGGAGATTCTGGCTTTTATAATTAAAAAAGATGGCTGTCACTAGAGTCCATTCAAGCGAATCCCAAGTTTTCGTAGGAACTGCTGGCGCAGCTTCACGCACAAGGATACCTGCAATTCAGTCTCTGAATATATCAACCGATAAGAATATAACACAGTTAGAGGAACTAGGTCAATTATCCTATACAAACAGAATTTTAAATTCAAACCAAACTACACAACTATCTTTAGACCTCTTAGTTACTACTGGGGCGAGCGGCATTGACCCATTTTACACCTTTCAAGAGCAGGAGGCTGGCTTCCTTTCTACGGGCAAGTTTGATTTTGCCGCCAGAGACAATGCGGGAGAAACCTTGATAAGTGGTGCTCATTTAACATCTTACAGTTTAACAGCTTCGGTGGGTGATCTTGTAAAGGGGTCAATTGCTTATGATGCAGATATAGTTAATTTTAACGCAACCAATCCATTAACAGATGCTGAAGAGTCAGACGATTCATTTGGTGGTTTTTTTAGACCTAGAGATATTCGGATTACCACTGAGAATGGCCTAGTTTCCGAAAATATAACATCTGACAACCTAAACATACAAGATTTCTCTATCTCAGTAGACACTAGTAGAGAGCCTAAAAATAGACTAGGCAAAAGAATACCTGAATTCAGATATCCAACATTGCCGATAAACGGCTCACTAGATGTTTCTATGATTAAAAATCAGGTAACGGGGATTGATTTATCAAATCTTGTTTTACAAGAAGGAACCGTCAAAATTGATTTGCGCGATGCAGAAAAAAATTCTATAATGGATTTTAAAACTAACGGATGCTCTCTTACATCAGTAACAGAGTCGTCTGATCTGGATGGTAACGCGACAATAAACTTCTCGTATACTTTTTCAATTAAAAATTAATTGTATGATAATTAGCGGAAATTTTCCCGAATTCAAAAACTGCAAATTTGATGTTAGCATTGAAGTTGGTACACCTATTAGTGGTTTTAATTTTGCCATAATGCAAACAGGTCTTCATGGAAGCTCTGCGTTTACAGGTGTAAAAATAGCAGAATTCTCTGGAAGAGAGGGTTATCTTTTTGATCAAAGTGGTAATTTTTTCGGAGGATACCAAAGCGGTGTTCCGATTGATATCTCGATTCATTATGATTACGCCGTCACGGGGTTTAACTATTACCTTAAAGACACTCTAATCGGAAACAATCTAAGCTCCCACACTGGCATAGGGATTCTAAAAGAGACCCCAAATCATATTAGTGGCCAAAAATACGACAATTCTACTTTCAGCGTATCCATAACAGGCGACCTTGCTTAAATTGGTTTTTATTTGATATTACTGCGTAATTCGCTATAATATTAAAATGAAAGAGTTGTATAGCTTTAATGTAACCAGAGAGGTAGAGAAGGAAGTTCCTTGCGTACGCAAGAAAAACGGCAAGAGTATCGAGTCCACCAAAAAGGTAAAAGAGGAAATTACCAACAGGATAGTTCTAGCAAAACCTTCTGTGTCGCAGGTTGAGAATGCTGAGTTTTTTTACGGGCAAAAATTTAATGAATATATCAATGCTGGCTTTCTCACAAAAGCTATGTTGAGTAAAAAAATGGGAGATTTAGGAGGATTCTCTTCAAAGCAAGCTAATGAGAGATTACAGTCCCTGCTTTTAGAAAATGTAGAGGCCGCAAGAACAGTTCAGTTCTATGGTGGTTCCGAAAAACTAACAAAAGAACAAGAAGAAAAACTGAAGGAATCAAAAGAGATTTATGTAGCGACAAAAAAAGAAATTGCGGATTATGAAGCGTCAATAAGAGATCAATTTAACCAAACGGCTGACGCAAAGGCAGAGCAAAAGTTGATTGAATGGTTTGTCTTCAACTTCTCTTTTTTCGAAGACGAAGTTGATGATAAAAAGGAGTTATTTTCACTTTTTGAAGGGGAAAATTTTAATGAGAAAAGAAATTATTACTTGAATTTATCTGATCAAGACAGTGAAATCACAGACCCTACATTTTTAAAGCACAAGAATATCTTTGAGGAATCTTACGAAGGTTTAATTCGCGCCGTAAGTATTTGGTATAACAAGTTAGGGCAGGATCAGGAGTCAATTGAAAAAAGCATGAAGGAGCTTTTCACAGATGATGAACCCGCAGAAGAGTCAGAATCAAGTGAAGGAGAAGTCACAGAAAAATCAGCCTAGTGCTTCCTCAATTCTTCTCGATGTTGTCCGTGGATATAGTGTATTAGAAGTTAATAAAAAAAAATATTACTTCAAGCATTTCTCTCTTATAGAGATGTTGAGTCTCGATGAGTTTGAGAGAGATGAATTCGAAAAAGCAAGGGATTCTGGAATACAAACCGAGCAGCAATTAATTGATTCTGCAATTAACATCGGCAGTTGGTCTTCAAAAAAAGAGGAAAAAATAAAATCCCTAGAATGGACAATCAACCATTCTACTAAAGCTTTAAATAAGCTTACAGACCCTCACCAAAGGTCAAGCTTCTTTAGGCAGATTGAAGGGGAGAGGAAGGAATTACAAGAGGTTAAAGAGAAAAGATTAAAAATTTGCGCCTTCAGTGCGGAGCATCTCTCTCAGCGCAAGAGATTTGGTGAAATGATGAAATTAAGCCTTTTTTACGATAAGGCTTTGAAAAAAGGATTAAAGGACAAGGACATTGAAGCTGTTGCCACATCGGTATTTTCTAAGTTTGCAGAGCTTTCCGACAAGGACAATATTTTAAGGGCTATTTATTTTACTTATTTTTTTGATGTATTTGTAGGTCAAAGCAAAAACCCTCTAGCCCTTTTTCAAAAGGATTTTTCAAGTCTTACTATCTTCCAAAAAAACCTTTTATCTTTTTCGGGTTCTCTTTTAAATAAAATAAAAAATTCAAAGATACCAAAGGAAATTTACGGAGACCCTGTAAAAATGTTTGATTACGAAGAGCCTAAAGAGCCTACAGGAGATAAGGTCACTCATGGTGTAGACGACCTTAAAAGAAAGATGGCTGCAAGGGGTGGCGAGCTTAAACCAGAAGACCTTTTGACTTAATTTCGTGTAATTTATGTTACATGCCATCTGGATTTAACATAGAAGCAAACGTTACCTTAAACTCAGCCAGCCTTAACGCTTCGGCCAAAGAGGTCAAACAGGCTCTTGGCAGGATTACAGGTCAAGCATCTGAATTTCAAAAATCTTTGGATGCTTCTACAGCCCGTGTTTTCGCCTTTGGGGCGACCACTGCCGTGCTTAATGGGGTAACTCAATCATTCAAAAAGCTCGTTTCTGTAACGGTGGAAGTTGAAAAAAGGCTTGTAGAAATCAACTCTATATTTCAAGCAACGGACGCTGTTTTTAATAAATTCAGAAATTCAATTTTTCAAGTGGCCAAAGAAACAGGTCAGGCTTTTTCAACAGTTGCTGATGGTGCTGCGGAGCTTGCTCGTCAAGGTTTAAGTGCAGAGGAGACGGCAAATAGGCTCAAAGCAGCCCTAGTGCTTACTCGTATCTCTGGATTAGATGCCGAAAAGTCGGTAAAGGCGTTAACCGCCGCCATCAATGGATTTGCATCAGCAGGTCTTACTGCCAATCAAATTGTCAATAAAATGGTTGCAGTCGATACCGCGTTTGCTGTATCAGCACAAGATTTGGCAGAAGCATTTAGCCGTGCTGGTTCTACCGCAGAAGACGCGGGAGTTAGCTTTGATCAACTTCTAGGTCTAGTTACAGCCGTAGAGCAAAGAACAGCTAGAGGTGGCGCTGTTATTGGTAACGCATTTAAATCTATTTTTACTCGACTTTCCAGAGGAAATACAATTGACCAATTAAAGGATTTAGGGGTTCAGATCGATGCCACTCAAACAGGTATACAGAAGCTTCAGGCGCTCTCTAAGGCTCTTGACAATATAACTGACCCAACTGTTGCTTCACAGATAAAAGAACTTGCTGGTGGTGTTTTCCAAATTAACGTTGTTAGTGCTGCATTAAAGGATTTGGGTTCAGATACTTCTATTTTCGCTGGCGCTGCCAAAACAGCATCAGAAGCAATGAATGAAGCTTTTGAGAAAAACGCGACCCTAAATAAAACGATTGCGGCTCAAATCAACACACTGGTTGTAGGTTTAACGAGTTTGGCGGAAAAAATAGGATCAATTACTTTTGGCCCTCTTTTAGAGAATTTGATTGGCCTTGCTACTAAATTTACAGAATTTTTAGACAAAGCTCTAGACCCAGAAAAAGGGAGTGTTTTTATCAAAGGATTGTTCAAAACAATTGGGCAGTTTCTTGCTGGCCCAGCCCTTGTTATCTTTACAGCAGCTTTCGTAAAGATATTTGGTTTAGTTGCTAAATTCGCAAAGGATGGATTAAAATCAATTTTCCTTATTGGCTCTGAAACACAAAAGATACAAGGGATCGAGGCAGGGCTTATCACTCTACTACAAAAAGATGATAATTTAAGAAAAACGATTGCCAGCACAACCGCCACTCAAGCTCAAAAAGAGCAAGCGGTTATTCAAGCTATTCAAAGAGAAAATGCTCTGTTGACTCAACAAGCTCAAATAATGAGGCAGTTGGCGACTATGGCGGCTTCAAGAGGTGTTACTGGCGTGACGGCTCAAGGTGGTTTTAGAGGAAGAAGAGGAAGGATGTTTCCACATGGCTTCAAGCAAGAAGAAGCGATGGCCAAAATGCTTGGCGCTAAAAATCCAAGAGGCAAGATGGTTAATGCCCGAATAAATGGCAAGCAGCAAAATGTTATAGCTAATACCGAAGAAATTATAGCGCGTGGTGTTGGCAGAAATGGTGATGATGCAATTATTCCCACTTATGCTGGCGGCTATGTTCCTAATTTTGCCAATAGGTTTGTCTTTAATGCATTAGGCAAAGCAGTAATAAGCCCCAGAGGGAAGACTGTTCAACAAATGAAGGACGACGGTGTAACGAGAGCGCAGTTGGAAAAGGCTGGTCTCAGAGGCAACCAATTACGGGTATTCGGAAAAAAGAAGGCTGGTGCGAGCAAAAAGAAAGGCCATCTTAGTTTAGATGGTTCTGACTTCGGTGTGCTTGCAGCTTTTGCAGGAGATGGAAGTAGAAACCCATTTACCACTTTGTTTAGTAAAAGAACTCAGGAGGCTTTTCCTTCGTTTAGTAATATTACTGGGGGCCAGAAGATAAAAAAAGTTCAACTTAAGGGCGTTCAAGTAGCCAATTTAAACACATTTAATGACGGCTTTGAGGAAAGATTCAAGGGCGGAATAACAAAGTTTTTTACCGATCCTCTTCAGCAGTTTGGGGCGCATATGGTAAACAACGTTTTCAGGAACGATGAGGCCAAAAAAATCGCAGCAGAAATAAAGAAGAATAAAAAAACTCGATTGTTTTCTAAATCTGTTGAGGGTGGTATTTTTGAATCCGCTATGGCAATGCTTCTGAAGGGCGAAAGGGCAATTAAAGATTTTGCCAGTGATCGTGATGATAGCGCAAGTTGGGATTTTGAGGAAAATGGCCGATTAAGCGACACATTTCAAGACTTTGCCAGATTTAAACCTAAAGTTTTTAGGGCTGATGCGAAAAGAACATCAGGCCCAGAAGCAATGAGGAGTATTATAGCGAAAGTTCTCCAAAACAAATCAAGTAGGGCGAAGGCAAAAACAGAGGCGAGGTTTTTTGCTGGAGGTTTTATTCCTAATGTTGGCCCGATGAATGACGCTATAAAAAGAGAAAGGGATGCTGGCGTTCCTCTCAATAAGATTAGAGCGCATTTTGCTGGAGGAAGTTTGGGTGGCAGTGCTATTGCTATTACAAATACAGAGCATGAGAAACGTGGATTGAAGAGCGTTCCTAATTTTGCCAAAGGAGGCAAAGGAACGGGTGGCTCAGACGGCATGGCGGAAGGGGTAGGTTTTATGCGCGGAACCTTTAGATTTCTGCTATTACAGCAGGGCATCAATATGTTGGTTTCAAGTAAGCAACAGGAAATAGCCGCAACTCAGGCAAAAGTAAATGAAGACCTTGAGGCCGCACAAAAGCAAAAGGAGGCGGCTGAAACAATAGGGGAAGCTACGGATGCAATAGATAAAACAATAAGATCATTAGAGTCGAGAAACAAGCAACTTGAAAAAGATTTTGCGAATGTTGGCCAAGATATCGGGGGAACTGGAATGAACTTGGACGCAGTGATGACGACCATGATGGCCATGCAATTACTGCCAATGGGCAAAATATTTAGCAAAGGCAAACAGATGGGTTCAAGTATGATGAAGCGTATGGGTGTAAAGCCTCCTGTTCCCCAGAAGACTGTTACTCCATTTGGTGCAGACGCACCACGCAGAAATATGAGGGAAATTAGGGCGCGTCATGCTTCAACTCGCGGTAATCTAGGAGGCCCAAGAAGCATGGTTACTGGTAGATCCGTTATGCCAAGAGGCCCGATTCCCAGAACAACTCCAAGAGGCTTTATGCCAAAAGGGGCTTTGGGCAAGGGTGGAGTCGCAACTTTAGCTTTGCTGACAGCACAAGCTGTGGGAGATTTATTTAAGTCTAACGAGGGTGAAAAAGGTCGAGATGAAATGTTTTTCTTCAATTTATTGGGCGGAAAAGAAGGCTTTAATGACCTTTTTGGCTTGTCGGATACAAAGCGCGGAGAAGTCTCAGCCACAGGGAAGGTGCGAATTCCATTTTTTGGGCAAAATTTCAATGATTTTAGAAGGGAGAATATGGTTCCCAATGCGGTCAGGTCTGCTGGGGATAGAAACATAGTTGAATTCATGAGCAGGATGACGGGACAAATCCCTAAACTTAGCCCTGAACCCTTAAGAGTGGGAGACACAAATATGGTATTTGGTCGCAATATTACAGCGGCTCAAGGAAGTGGCTTTAGGCAAAATCTTGGTGGAGGAAAGTTTGGTTTTACTGCTCCAGATGATGTAGGCCATCTTGGTAAAGGAGCGGCGGATTTGAAGCTTGGCATGGAGGAGCAAAACATGGCTTTTGCGAGAGCGGCAAAAATGGCCTTTAAAGAGAGGCTTGATAGGGCGAGATCAGCGGCGGTTGCGGATGAGGATCAACCAAGAATAGATGTGCTAGACGATGCTTTAGCCGCATTTAAGACATGGTCAAAAAATACCAACTTAAGCGCAGAAGCATCGGCTCATTTTTTTCAAGTCATGACTCAAGGTTTAATGGTAGGAGAGCAGCGGCTTGCCTTGGATGATGAAATTCAAGCGATGATCCAAAAAGAACTAGCCAATCGAGACCAGATTATAGAAAGCGGAAAAGCACTTGCCAGTTCGTTTGAAGCTTCTGCAAGAGTTGCTAAATCAGCAAGTGAAGCCGCCAGCAACAATTTGGGCGACTTTGAAATCCTTAAGGCTTTAAAAGCACCATCTGGGCCGAATCGGGATCGCACTCTTAATATGATTGACCTTGAACACCAACAAGCTTTGACGACAGATTTAGAGGCTAAGGCTGCCTTGGATAGATCCAAGCTTCAACAAAGGATGTTTGAGCGATCACCATTATTTGGCGGATCAATATTTGGTGGAGAAGACGGTATTAATAATACTCTAGCAGAAGATGCCCCAGAAACAAGCGAGCTTGTGAAAAATCTGCAAAAATCTGGCGGGAAATTTTTGGAACAGGTAACTAAAGCCTCTATATTTTTCCGCAACAAAATGGTGGATATAACAGAGAGGCAAAAAAATGCAGCGGAGCAACAGACAAAGTTAATGACTGAA
>VTLG01013355.1_pt1 | contig 17435 bp, 17 predicted proteins | sample 4694571 | NCBI WGS metagenome assembly VTLG01 (sample SAMN12604809, study PRJNA352737) | marine metagenome | biome: ENVO:00000447; feature: ENVO:00000209|ENVO:00000569|ENVO:01000036; material: ENVO:00002151; isolation source: viral sequences binned using virsorter ...
AGAAGTACAGGCAGCTACTGCCACACCTTCAGAGAAGGCTACCGTAGCAGGACAGATAAAGACCCTTACAGAGGGTTTTGATGCTACCAACCCACCATCTTGGGCTGCAGGAGCTTTACGAGGTGTTATGGCTCAGATGCAAGCCAGAGGTATGGGAGCATCTAGCATAGCAGGACAGGCTATGGTACAGGCAGCCTTAGAATCTGCACTGCCTATTGCATCAGCAGATGCAAAAACACAAGCAGCCTTTGAATCACAGAATTTATCTAACAGACAGCAACGTGCCATGCTTGCAGCTGAACAACGTGCTACATTTATAGGTCAGGAGTTTGATCAAGCATTTCAAGCCAAGGTTATGAATGCTGCAAAAGTTAGTGACATAGCCAACATGAACTTTAATGCAGAACAACAGGTCATACTAGAGAATAGTAGGGCTGTAAATACTATGAACCTAGCTAATCTTAGCAACAGACAAGCTCTAGTAATGGCAGAAGCAAGTGCATTAGCTAACTTAGATATAGCTAATTTAAATAATAGACAACAAGCACAGGTCATGAACGCACAAAGCTTTTTGCAGTTAGAAATGGCTAATCTATCTAATAAACAACAAACAGAATTGTTCAAGGCTCAGTCAATGCAGACTGCTCTGTTCAATGACCAAGCTGCAGAAAACGCAGCAAAACAATTTAACGCAACTAGTCAGAATCAGTTAGATCAATTCTTTGCAAATCTTAAAACACAAGTGTCACAGTTTAATGCTGCCCAACAAAATGCTCACAATCAATTTAATGCAGGTGAAGCAAATTCAATGGAGAAGTTTAATCAAGAGATGCAGAACCAACGTGATCAGTTTAACTCAAAAAATAGACTTATCATAGATCAGAACAATGCACAGTGGAGAAGAGAGATAGCTACTGCTGATACTACAGCTATTAACAGGGCTAATGAACTCAATGCTACTGCATTACTTAACATGTCAAACAGTGCGTACAATAACTTGTGGAACTACTACAATGATGTAATGGAAATGTCATGGGAAAGTTCTGAGAATGAAAGACAGAGAATTGTGCAGATGGCAATAGCACAGCTACAATCTGAGACATCTAAGGAGTTAACAGAGATGAAAGCAGATTATGATAGTGCTGTAGGTTTTGGTAGTCTAATAGGTACATTCCTGACTGCAGGAGCAGACAGTATATTAGGAAAGATGTTTAAATTATCATGAGTAGATATAACCCAACAAACCCTGCCGTAGATGCTGTATTAAATTTAGAAGCAGTTATGAACAGGCAAAAACCAATGAAGATAGAGTCAAAAGCTACCAAAGGATTGGTAAGTAGAATGACTCCCACTGCTCCTGAAGCAAAAGATGATGCTATGAGCAGAGTGGCAGAGTACGTAAAACTCATAAGAGAACTAAGAGATAAGAATAAAAAAGATGGATAATAGACAAATACCTGTAGACTCACCTATTCCGGGAATGGGCATGACTGCACCTCTTGGTGGTAGACCTTGGCAACAGCCACCTCAGTTAGCCACTGTAGAAGATGCAATAGAATATTACATACCTAAGTTAGCAGACAGAGACTTTGTACCAGAGTTGTTAACAGTTATAGAGTTAGGTATACCACTAACTACTTTAGCTAACACTATGCAATTAGCATCTGTGATGGAAGGAAAACATAGCATAGATGTGGGCGTACTTGTAATGCCTGTCCTTGTTGAGATGATGATTAACTTAGCTGAACAGAATGATATACCATACAAGAGTGGACTAGATCCAGAAAAAGAGGATGGCATCAGTAATGCTAGAATAGCTCTGGCTAAGAAGAAGGGTAAGATAGACTTAGGACAAGCTCCTAAACCTGTGGCTGAGAAACTTCAGGAGACACCTCAAGAAGCACCAGAGCAACCAACAGAACAGCCACCTATGAGTTTGATGGCAAGAAGGGAACAGTAGAATGAAGTTAATGACAGCATTTGGACTAGCTGCAGGTGGTGCGTCTAAGACCATACAACAAGGTCTAGACAGGGATGAAACAAGAAAGGCTAGAATAGCTAGAGCTACTCAAGCTCAGAATGCAATAAATGCAGAGTTTAAATTGTATAGTCAAAAGAGAGAAGATGAAATAAATGATAATCTTCAAGATCTAATTGGTTCATATCGTGCTATGGAATTATCAAATCCTCAGATAGCAGGTCTTATTCAGGGTGGTAATAAAACACTAGAAGAAGTTAGAAAATATTATGATGCCGCATCTGATGCAGGGCAAAATTTTTCTTCTTTGTTAAAGACTGTTTATGGAGATGGACTTACTGCAGAATCATTTACTGAAAAAGATTTTAATAATGCTACTCAGGGATATTTAGGGGCTAGACTTGGTCCTAACAGAACACCTTATGCATCTCCAATAAAAGTTGAATATTCTCAGCAACTAAAAGATATTTATAAGGCAAGTAAAATGCCAACAGATTTTGATGAAGCCATAATGACTACCTTAAACTTAAAAAGTATAATTGCATCAAGAATAGGGACAGCGAATGAACAGCCCACTGATAAAGAACAAATGAAAAAATTAACTGAACATATAAAGAATATTCATGAAAGAAAAAATGAAGTAGACGGAGTAAAACCCTCAAAGGAATTTGCAGCAGCGGATGCTAATAGTATTCGTGCTACCTTCATTGCTTCAAAAAAAGATGCCTTTATGACTTTTGCTCAAATGGATCAGAATGGTATAATAACAACATCTTTAGAAGGAAACTTTAATAAAGCCATGTCTGCTTTTGAAAATCTTATTGTGTCAGAAAATAATTATTTACAAACATATAATCCTCTTTTTGGAAATATTCCTTTTAATGAATTTAATGTAGACAGATATAATGAAGCAGCAAGATCACTAGGACGCTTTGTTCATAATGATTACAAAAGCAGATTACAATCAAGGCTTACAAATACCGTAAGTAAAGGAAATTATACTTCTGCTAACATTAAGCAAGCAATGGAATCTGGTGCTTTAAAAAGAGGAGATGTTTTTACTTTTACAAAAGATGATGGTACAAAATCTAAAATGATTCTTAGAGAACCAGATAACACAAAAAGATTTGGATATAATGCATGGGATGTACAGTCAATACAAACTATACAAGCTCCAATGTTGATAAGGGTAAAGCCCGGATCAGACGGTACTACTTATGAAATGTATAATGCAGGTAACTAATCATGAGTGATGCTTATGATCCTTTTGCAGAGAACGAACCTCAACAACAAAAGCTTGAAACAACATTTGTTGGTTCATCTCCACCTGTAGATAAAATTTCAAGTGACTACGATCCTTTTGCAGAGAGTGATACAAATGAAAGACCTCCTATATCTCAAGAAGAGAGTCAAGGTGAAAGCTCTCAAATACCTTCCTATGAAAATCCTAATGTAGAAAAGACAGATTCCTCATATCCTGAGTGGAAACAAAGACCACTTACCGATATTGAAAAAGTTCAAGGACAGAAAAGAATTTTGGATATGTTAAGGGGTGGTGCAAGAAGTATACCAGTAGCTATTGAAGAGGTAACAAAGTTTTATTCAGATGTAGAAGATTTGGCAAAACCTTACATAGGCACACTTGCTTGGGAAGATAAAGGTAAGAAGGGTAAATTTGACATCTATGACCTCATACAATTTCCTTCCTATATAACTCCATCGCAGTATAGAAAATTAAAAAAAGAGTACACGCCAGAAGAAATGCAAAATAGAAATCTTGCATTCAGGATTGCAAAGGAGATAGATGAAGGAACAACTGCTGTACTGGGTAAACCAGAAACTTTTCTAGGTGAAATGACAGAGGTTGTAGGTCAATTTGCTACTGGCTATGCTTTAGTAGGATATATAACAAAGCTAGGCAACTTAGGTAAAGCTTATTATACAAAAGAAGCTATAACAACTGCTGCATTTTTTGATCCTGATGAAGGACTAATTATGAATGCGATTGAGAGTGCTACAGGAACAGATCTAGGACTCCTGTCTGACATTTTTGCTATAGATGAAGATGATGCTCAATTTACTAAAAGAATGAAAGCATTTGCAGAGGGAGGGCTTTCAGCATTTCTTGGAATAAAAATACCTTCCGTAGCAGTAGCAGTATTTGCTAAAGTATTTACTGCTATAAGAGGTAAAAAGATAGCCATTGAAGATGCAAAGCTAGAGCTACAAAAAAATGGTGAAGTATCAGATGAAACTATAGACAGAATAAACAACAATGCTGAGATAATAAAAGAAAATGGCAAAGAAGTAGAAGAGATTATTGCAAATGCAAGAGCTAATGTTAACACAGTGGATAAGGCTAAAGGTGTAAGCAAAAGAACTCAGACCATAATAGCCAAGCAAGATGCTAGAGAAAAAATAGCTCAAGAAAATAATGCAAAAGAAATAGATGCAGACAAGTCAACAAAGAAAATACATAATGAATTAGTAGAAGAGTTTGAAGCTAATCTAAGTATTAATAAGGGACTGACAAGAGAAGATGCTGATTTTACTTTCATAACAAAGGTTAAGGGTGGTAAGAGAGTGTTGGATACAGACTTGTTAAATCAGGCAAGAGAAAAAGCTTTAGCTAAGAAACAAAATATACAAGAACGAGTCACAGAAACTGGTGATATATACATAGAAGAAGGTGCAATAGAAAACACAGAAGAAATATTTGACAAGGTCTTGAAGCTAGAAAACATAGATGCTCTAACCATAGTGGCTAAAGAGTTAAAGAGAGCTAGACCTGAGAATTGGAAAGAGACTAAGATAGAAACATTTTTAGATGTTGATGGCAAAAGAAAATCAAGAAGAGTAAAAAAGACAGTCATGGAGAATATATTTGAAGCTGTGACTAAGAGAGGTACGGAAGATGACCCTCTTACTTTGGCAGCAGATCATCCTCTATGGAACGCATTAGACAAAGCCAAGTTATCCTTTGAGGATTTTACTCTTATGCATCTAGGATCGGCAAGTCTGGCAGGTAAGATACTTAATAAATATTCTCAGATAGCTAGGAAGGTAAAGCCAAAGAGTATAAAAGAACAAGAAGAACTAGATGAGATGCTAAGAAGGCAGAGCAGAACTTCAGGTTGGTTTAGAAGAGTAGAGAATATAAGACGTGGGCTTCTTGTATCTCAGATAGCAACTGCTGCCAGAAACTTAGAATCAGGACTCATAAGATCACCTGTAGAAGCTATAAATAATATAGTAGAGACAGCTACTATGGACTTAGCTGATGGTAAGTATATATCAAACAGAGCATTAAAGTGGAAGACATGGCAGGATAGTTTTACTGGTATGCGTTATGTGCTGTCTACAGGTAGAGAAGCAAAAGAGTTTACAGACTTAGTTCTTGGAGAAGAAAGCACAAAAAAGTTTGCAACTCAAATGTTTAATACCATCAACGAGATACAGCTATCTACAGGTAGAGGTACAGGTTCTCGATTTGATACAATAGCAAGTAAGCTAGAAGACTTTACCCAATTATTAAACAAGCCTAACCAGTGGCAAGACTTTATGTTAAGACGTGCTACATTTATGGGAGAAGCACAGAGATTATTTAGACAGAGATGGAATATTGATTTTATAGAGGAGCTACAGAATGGTAGGCTCAAGGACATTCTTAGAGATTCACAGGATCTAAATCCTACCAAAGGAAAATATACAGCCCATGAAATCATAGCAGAAGCTACAGAAAGAGCCTTAGATCTTACATATGCAAACGCACCAGAGTCTCCTCTTGGTAAAGCATTTGCAAACTTTATAACAAAAAATAATCTAACAGTAATTATACCCTTTCCTAGATTCATGGCAAAGAGCATGGAGCTTATGGCAGAGAACTCTGTAGGTGCTTTAATGCCAGTAACCAGAAGAATATATGGGCTTACAGGTTATGGAGCAAAAAGATTTGGAGATGGACTAACACAAAGAGAACACCGTATGATAGCACGTAATGCTACAGGTGCAATGGGTATAATGGCAGCCACTATGATGTTGGGGGATGAAGATAGAGGAGAGGACTATAAGTTAGTTCCTGTTGGTGATGGAACTGTTATGGATGTAACTCCTTTGTTTCCTCTAAGGCAATTCTTTTTCTTAGGTAAGATAGCCAGAGACTATATAAAGGCAAGAGAAGATGTAGGATGGTTCTCAGGTGGCAAGGAAGCTTTCTTCAATGCCTTTGATAGAAAAGAATGGGCTGAGACATTTCTTGGCACAAGCTTTAGAACAGGTGTGGCAGGTAACTTAGTAGATGAAGCTGCAAATTTATTCTCTCAGACTGATATAGAAAACTCTGAGTGGTGGGCAAAGAATGCAGGAGCTACACTAGGTAATTACTTATCCACCTTTCTCGTACCAATGAATCAGGTCATTGATGCTCAGAGAGCTATGGGTATGAGAGGTACAATATATAAAGAAACAGGTAAAGATCCTGAGATAGTGGACGCAGGTGGAGCTTTTGTTGAGGGATTAGTCAAGCCATTTAGAAAGTATGATCCCACAGGTGCATTCGTTGATGAAGAATCATTACCTGTGAGAGAAGATCCTTTTCAAGAGGGCAAAGAAAAGGTAGCTCCTATGGCAAAAGTTCTTGCAGGTATTAATCTGTACACTGAGGACAGTCCAGAGGGCATGAAGTTAAAAGAGCTAGGATTTACCAAGTGGGAACTTAGCAGTAAGTCAAGCATACCAACTATAAGAAACTTTGAAAACAAGCTTATACGCACCTATCTACCACAGATAGTCAGGGCAGCAGAAACAGAAGCTAAAATATACGAAAAAATGTATGAGCAGGATAGAGTATCCTTATCAACTGTGGGTGGGGGAAAGCTTTTTGGATTTGATACTGGTGTAAGCAAAGAAAGATATGTAAAGAATAATGTTAGGGCTAGTATCAGTAGAATGGTTGACATGCTTAGAAATGATGAACGCAGTTTATCTGCCATTCCAGAACGAGAGAAGCAAGCACAAGTTAAAGCAATGCTATCTTACAGAAGACTGCCTAGTGATGCTAAGAACAAGGCATACTATAGGTTTGTAGAAAGAGAGAACAGATCACCTTTTGATTTTACAGAAGATCTGATCAATAGATTTCATCCTAACTTCAATACATATTCAGAAGAAGAAAGAAAGATAGCCCTAGACAATCTTAAACTAAGAGACATGGCTACTCTTGGAGAGTTAGGTAAGATTTCTAGGTAACTTTTTAAGAACCTCTTTTATTTCTTTTAGATTCTTCTCACACTCTCTTAGTCTGTGATTCATCTCTGTAAGAAGTTCGAACATTGTCTTGGGTTCTCTGCTTCTTTTGTCCATGAAAGCCTTTGCTTCTTTTTCTAATTCCATCTCGTCCTCTATGTATGTTATCATAATAGGCTGTGTTAAAGCCACGTTCCCACTCTCTATATAACATAGTGTCGGAACTATAGGGGTTGCGAATCTTTCCATAAACAAATGCATCGTAACCTTTCATCCACTGTATCTTCAGTGGTGCATCATGTTTACCTAATCCTCTTTCCTTTCTAGATAAGTGTCTCATACTAAGCTCCTATGTCCACTATCTCACAACTGTCACCAGAACAGGCAAAGGTCTGAGAAGAATTAGTGTTATCTTCTTTTTCATAATCCATAAATTTATCCCAATCAATATGAGTGAACTTACTGCTAAAATCATTGTATACAGCTTCTGTACAATCCTGATATGGTGCTTGCTGATAAGTATGATCGGAGTGTGGTAAGAAAGAAACACCTGACATCTCGTCAAAGTGTTTGAATACAAACGCACCCACTTCCATCCATTCATTATCACGCACTGATACGGTAACAGAAGGCTTATGCTCACACCAATGTCTCTGATAGAGAAGCCACATCTCTAGCTGTTCGATAGCTGTCATATCGTTTCTAACTACAGACTTCTTAGGTGACTTCATAGGAAAGCTAAATACAGTTTGTGTATCAGGCTTCATAAAGTCAGCTTCACTTGGTATACCACTGTCCTTCATGAAGTTAGTAAGAGGATCTTTATTATCCCCCCTAACAGTGCGAATATAATAACTGCTATGACGAGGGTGGATACCACTGCTTGAGTCAACAAGCTGTGATACTGTCCCACTTGGTTTGACACATGTGATAGCAGTGCTTTGGGGTATTCCAAAGATTGCTGACCACTCTTTATTTGTTTCAACTGCAATTTCCCTGAGTGCTGTGAGGGTTTTTTCAAGCCCATGTTTTCTCCCATTAGTTAATTCATTATCCATAATACCTGTAAGGCTAACTCCTAAGAGTCTTTCCTCTTCAGTATTCTTCTGCCATATCTTTCTCAAGTATGGAAATTTAGTGAGTGTAGCCTGTGCTGTGCCAAGTATTGTGGCAAGCATAACCTTCCTCTTCAAATCTTCAAACTTATCTTTCTCTCGTATCACAACCTCTGTAAGGTTGCAGAACTGATAGGGTCTAAGTATGATCTCACTGCAAGGATTACAACCAAAGTCATGATCGGCATCTCTTCTGCCAAACTTCTTTGCTTGTTCCTTTGCAGATATTCTATTAAATATGCCACGTTCACCTGACTTAGATTCTACAAGAGATGTCCACTCACGTAAGAATGTTTCTCCATCAGGCTTGTCAGTGTAGACAACAGAATTATTTGACAGTGCCATCTGTGGTGCTGTCTCCCACCACTTGCCTGACTTGGCATGTCTCATCCGTTGGTCTGAGAGGTTAGACAAACTAATCATAGCTGATCTACGTACACCACCAGACACAACAACTTCTCCAACCTTACACATTAAATTATGACAGTCATAGCTAGACAGTTTCTTACCCACATTCTGTCGGAACAGAGCAACAGTAAAGTTAAACAAATCAATAAGAGGGGCAGGTCCACTAGCTCTACCACCAAATACTTTGAGTCTAGCACCTGCAGGTCTTACCTTTGACATATCCCATACAGGAACTTCCCCCATATATAGGTGTCCTATGAGCTTACGTAATGCTTTTGCCCAACCTTCTTTGCTATCTTGTACCTGTATGCAAGTATCCACATGATCTAAACTCTGTGGTATCTCAGGTAGTTGTGATACATATTGTCTTTCAACAGAGAAGCCTACACCTGTACCACATAGTAATATGTACATAGCTTCATCAAAAGCTTTTGGGTCATCAACAGGTAGATAGCTACAATTATATCCTGCTGTGTTGTCTCTTTCAAGTGCAGAACCTGCAGTCATCAAAGCTCTCATAGAGGGCATGACTTCTAACTTAGTTATAGCATCAATAATCTGTGGTTTAGGTAAGTGTCCTTTTACCTTCTCAGTAATATAATCCACATACCTCTGCACAGTTTCTTCCCATGTTTCTCTTCTATTCTCTTCATCAATCCACCTAGCATACCTAGATATTGCAATAAATTTTTGATAATCGTTCATGTTACTCCTCCAATGTTATTCTAATATGTTTTACTTTTAGCCCATCAATATCATAGATAAACTCTTCTAATGCTTGTTGTATTTCCTCACTAGGATCACCATCTGCAGGGACAGGGTAATCATCTTTGTCTAGATTAAGAGTGAGATATACTTTAACCACCATCTTCCAAGTCTTCCCAATCTATCTCAATATTAGTTGAGTCTTTATTACCTTTTTTTATTTCAATTAACTTATTGAGATACCACTGTGCTTTCTCAAGATCTTGCACACCATTCTTGTATCGGTATCTCCAGAGATACTTAATAATATTACCCTGCAAATAATACTCGTATCCCTCTCCTGTAGCTGACTGAATAGCTTCGATACACTCTACACCATATTTGTTATAGTGTGGTGGATTGTTTACCATATCTTTGTCCTTACAATTCATTTCCCATTTTGCCATATCATGCACTCCCATTTAGTTTACTTTTAATTTTGTTAAAGTCTACCTTAATTACGTTGCCATGTCTACTGGTAACTGGCATTATGGGCTTGTCGCTTAAACTAATTTTAGGTTCTTCCATCTCTGATCTAACTATCTCATATACTTTCTTAGCATGATCTTCATCAGATCTAAGTAGGTCAATACTTACGAGTGTCATACGAGCAAAGAACATTATCTCATTAAAGTCTCTATCAGATAGAGGATTCATAACTGAATCTATAACTTGTAAATTAACATCTCCTGTCCAGTTACTTTGATGATCTAGTATAGGTTGCATTCGTATTAGAATATCTTGGTCATCTAATTTAAAATGTAAATCTTTAAATCCGTCTTGTGTCATTTAAAACTCCTTATAATTTTTTTCCTTGGAAACTCTATGAGTTCAGGAAGTGGTTTCTTTTTACGTTCTTTAAGCCAAGGTTCTGGTATAACTCTATCATGGTACAGAAACTTGTTCTTCTCACACCAATCTCCATAGCTAGTCTTAGAGCCTTTCTTAATCTTTCTTTTACTACTTGTAAACACAAAACGTATGTCTAACTTGGGATGCTGTTTCTTAATACATATGTGTTTTCTTCTGTCTTCTACAGTGAAGAGTCCTTTGGTTTCTATTATGATACCATTAGGTAGCACAAAGTCAGGTGTGTAATGTCTGTAAGCCAAGTCTTCCCATTCTATCTTGATGCCCTCGTAAATATATTTTACTTTTAGTTCATCAAGAAACTCTGAGAGCTTTACCTCAAGCCCACTACGATAGCCTAACTTACGTGCTACCTTGTACTGTTTAGAAGTGTATAACACCTACCACCAAACAGAGTACGTCTTTGATAGAGGAACATGCCTATCACCATACAAAGCTTTTGCTTCTGCTATGTAAGCTTCTTTTGCAGCATTGTAGGCAGCATATTTCTTATCATTATACGCTTTCTTCATTTCTGAAAGCTGTGTTTGTAAGTCGGAGATCTGTTCAGCCATCTCCTCTAGTGTAGGTTCTTTGTTTGTCATATAAGTTTCTCCTTTTCTATTTCAACATATGAAACAATCTTCGGTTCTTTTGCCTGAGATACAAGAGAGGGTAGCTCTTGCAAGTTAGTCCAACAAGAATGTTTAAATCTACAGAATGAGCATGTCGTTCCTAAGATTTTATTTCCTGTAGGCTTACCTCTGAATGTTTCTTCAACTGCATCAAAACATCTTTTGAACTTGTTACTCTGTACTACACTTACATTATCAGATAGTTTATCTACTTCTTTTGTCAAGTCTAAACCAGTGGCAGGTACATATTTAAAGCTACCATTAGATTTATTTATCACCCACCATCCACCTGCTTTCTTATTCAAAGCCTGTGCATATCCTGCTAACTGTCCTACATAACCAAATGCATCACCATTCGCAAGAGTGTCAAACGATTCAAACTTATTTCTGTATGACCAATCAGATGCAGACTTAATATCATCAACTGCATCGTCCATGATTATGTCATATGTTCCTTCTATTTTGGAATCTATAGTTAATTCCATAGATACCTTCTTAGAATCTTCGTAGGCTACACCTGCCTGTCTAAGCAATCCCTTGAACACAGACTCAACTATGTCTCCTAACATCATGTTCATTACAAAGTTATTAGGAAAAGGTAGTGCTTCCTCTGGTTTGTTTTTCTCAAACCAAAGCTGACAGGTAGGCTTGCCTATGTTAGACATCCTAAGTCTGAACTCTTTCCTAGAATTTTTAGAGCCAAACTGACGGTGTAAGGCATCTTTGATGTCATCACAAATCTTATCAATGTTTGCGTCAGACAACACCTTCTTACCGTCAGTGGCTTGATCTAGGAATCGGTGCAGTTGTAGTTCTGCCTTATGATTCATGGTTACTGAACTTTCTCATCACTTGTGATGTCGATGAAAGTTTCTACGACAGCAGGATCAATGTCCTCTTTGGAATGAACATTCTCATCCCACTGATTCATGATGTACTGGTTGTAGTTAGTAACCCAAGACAGAAGATCACCAAAGAGTTCCTGATCTTTATCAGATGTCTCCACCTTGGTGGTAAGATCTAGCCTTGTGCTTGGCACATAGTAGCTGTTACCATTAGGTAGTTTTCTCTCCTCAGATGAAGCGTACACAGTGTGATTAACTGGTAGTCTCTTCATCTTAGAAAGCTTTACAAAGACATCACCAACAGTTTTAAATGCTTCACGATTATCTACTTCCCATATGAAAGGGACATAACCTAGATCAGCTTCGCTGTTGTAGTCACCTTCAACTTTAAGAGCCTTATCAAACTTAGCAAGTCCTAGTATAACTCTGACTCGTTTGATCTGTCTGATCAGTTCTTTCTGCTTGTCAGGCAGAGAAGCAAAGTCCTGTATATATCCTGCAGGTTTGCCACAGTTGAAGCCACCATCGTTATCCTTTAGATCAACGTTAAGGTTGTCAGACATTACTGTCTTAACATAACGATTAGGTGTACTATCATTACCCTTGATAAACCTCTTATACATATAACGTTGCATGAAAGGTCTGATCTCAATGTCAGGCTGATAATACTGTCCATCATCAGGCACTTCTAGTTTATAAGAACCAGATGGTATGGTTTCAACATTCACTGTCTTACCATTGATTTCTGTTGTACCCATGATAGGTGTGTGACTAAGCTTTAGTCTAGCCAAAGAACTAGCAGACTTCTTAGTGATCTCAGTACCCACAGGTTCTGACATGCCCATAGCTTTAGCCATATCGTCAAAGTTTCCATTTATTGTTACTACTTCATTCATATATATTCTCCTTATAATTTAAAAAAGTGTTATAGTTATACCATTATACATCTTTAGTGTCAAGCCAGTTGTCACCTATTTTTGCATCTAATTTCAAAGGCACATTAAAGTCTATATTCCAACGTGTATCAATGATAGTTTTCATTGAACTGTTAATACTATTTACTATGTTTAGAACATCATCCACTTCGTCAGGATGAACATCTATTACTATTGAATCATGCACAGTATTCACTATGCAACTATTCATATTCATGAGCATGTTATCAAAAGTCATGAGAATTAGTGGCACTATATCTGCCGTAGCAAATGCTTGCACAGGATAGTTCTTTATCTGTGTAAAGTATGTGACAGTACCATTACCTTTACGTACTACATCAGGAAAAGAGAAGGAACGTCCTGAAGGAATATTTACACGTCCTGTGTTTATAGCTTCGTTTCCTAACTTCTTGTGCCATGCCGACACACCCTTGTACTTATCACCAAACTGCTCGTAGTACATAGCTTCTGCTTCAGATCTGCCAAACCCTGTAGCTCCATACAGAGGAGCAAAGGTATGTGCTTTAGCTTCCTGTCTAGATGTAGGTTGTCCTGCATTAGTAATAACCTGTGCAGTGTAGCTGTGTACATCAAAGCCATCTTCTATCTCTTGCATTGCAACTTTGTCCTGTGACAAATATGCTGCAGTTCTAAACTCTAGCTGTGCAAAGTCAGCTTCAAGTATCTTGCCACCTTCCCAACGTGACACAAAGATCTTCTTCACAGGGAACGTACCACCTCTAGGCATGTTCTGCATGTTAGGATCTGCACCACTAAACCGTCCTGTAGATGTACGATGCTGTAGTAATCTAACATGTAACTTGCCATCAGGCTTAGTGTATGTAGATATACCCTCTACAAAACTAGATAGGTACGTATCTAGGGCAGATAACCTACGCACATTCTTAAGGAACAACTCTGCCTTTATATTGCCTGTACGCTTGGCATAGTGTTCAAGTATCTCAAGGTTTAGTTTGTTTGTACTAAAGCCATTGGCACTCACCCACTTAGCAGAGGGTGCAGTAAATCTAAGACCTGCTATCTGCTGTCGTGGTGTATATATCCAACCAGACTCTTCACACCTGACACACTTGTTTGGCTTCTTGAATGGTGTACCATCCTTCTTAACCTTTGTTATCTTGCCACGTCCTCTACATACAGGGCAGGTACTAGCTGTAACCTTGTACATAATGTCTGTATGATCGTTAACAGCGTCTGTGAATGCATCCTTTCGCATATAAGGCTCAAAGTAATTAGCCCACATAGACTTATCCTTTGGCTTACGGCTATAGATTACCCACGATAACTGCTCTGGACTATTGAGATTGATAGGTCTGTCACCCATAAGATCACGAACCTGTTGGCTGAGATCATTCCAGATGCCCACCTTCTCTTTCTCAAACTCCTTACGTACTTCATCAAGCTTATCTAAGTCCACATTAAACCCACGCTGATATATCTTACACAAGCAAACAGCAACCATGTTGGTATGTGTAACTGTGTCCATAAGATCTGCATCACCATTACTAAGCCTGTGATGTATCTTGTCAGCCAGATCATATGTAGCACGTAAGTCATGCAATAGATACTCTGACAACTCAGCGTGTGGTATCTCAGCTACAGACACACCTCTCTTAAAATAATCTTTCATAGTGTCCTGTTTCTTGTTGGATAACATATAGCGTTCAGCACACTGCTCTAATGACAGAGGTTGTTTCTGTCCACGCTGTAGCACATACTCACCAAGCATAGTATCAAACACAATGCCCTCATACTTGAATCCAGATTCCCACAACCATATAAGATCATGTGACACATTGTGACACACAAGCACAGTAGTATTATCTAGTGCCTGTTGTACCATAGCGTGTCCATTTTCTGTGGGTAGTTCTTGAGCATGATCAAACGTGACTACTCTCTCCCAATTATCTGTCTTCATACCTACCATAACAAGACTGTTAGTTTCCTCAAAAGGATCTAAGTGTAGCTTGTCATTACGTTTTGTTACAGTGTTTTCTACGTCTAGTATTAATCTCATTTGTCTTCCTTTAGTTGAACCAGTTCAGCTTCCTGATAGGGTATGTGAAAGAAATATTCATATCTTCTTGCGTTAGATAAGTATATCTCTTGCACAGTTTCAGGTGTAAACTGATAGTCTTTTATTCTCCATGCATACTCCATGTCACCTCTTATAACATAAAAATTAAAGAATGCATCTGTTTGTTTCATTTCTTTAAACTTATTTAACAATTTAAATTTACGATAGGGAATCCTAATCTCTTTCCAAGATGGTAGCCAATCCCCAAACCATTGTCTCTTCATCTCAACCTCTGAATAGTATGTGTTACCATTCTTCTCACTCTTGATATCAAAAGAATAATCTTCTTCAGTAGATAAGATAGTGTGTCCGTTGTTAACTAAGTAACCTGACACTGCATCTTTAGCTACACCATCATTCTTGGCATACGAATAAGGTCTAAACTTCCTAGTGTATGCACCTTTAATAGGCTTAAATGTATTCATGCTGTGTACCTCGCTGTCTTGTAGTCTAGTTCACAGACAATCTTGCCATGCCAACCAGATAGTTTGTTCTTTACAACGTTGATATGTCTCTGAGGACTTTGCTCCTCTTCACCTTCAACGTCAGGGTTCTTGGCAAGTAGTAGCATAAGGTCAGCTTCTGCTGCCTTACCAGTTCTACTACCTTCCATCATGGCTTGGTTAAGTACAACCTTACCTTCTGCTTCAGCAGATAGCTGTGACATATAAAATATGGCACAACCATATTGCTTGGCAATCATTCTTGCATGGACTGCATTTGCTTTGAGTGCTTCATCTTGTCTAGCAAATCCTGCTGTCTTAGCAAACTTGTCACCCATGTCTAACACAACGACATCAGGTTTAAAAGATTTAGCAATGCTCTCAACCCAAGACATGTCACGTCCTGTAGAGTCATACAATTTTATATTCTCTTTGACTACACCATACTTCTCATGAGCAAGCTTGGGATTATCTTTGATCTCGTATTGATTCATGTTAGAACTGGCAGTCAGGTATCGCATACCCACTCTATGTACTGACTCTTCATTACATAGAACAACACACTTAGCACCTTGTCTGGCAAAGCCATTGTCACCTGCAATCATAGATGCATGAAAAGATGTTTTACCTGTGTTGGGTCTAGCTCCAACTTCGATCAAGTGTCCTTCATTTACACCTTCTATCTTGCGTGTGAGACTAGGTATGTTGAATGCCCAACGTGCTTCCATGTCATTCCTTGCAAGAAGGTTCTCAATAGAGATGTCAGCCCACTCTATATTCATAGTAGGTATGAAGTCATCACCGTACTGCTCTAGCATATTACGGAGTGGCTCAAGGCTAGTCTGTGAACCATTCACATAATCAAAGCCAAGATTGGCTATCTCTTCACCCACCACCTGTTGAAACAGCTTGGACAATACTTCTTGTGCTATGTCATTACCAAGAGGGGACTCCTTCTTGATACGTGTAAACAGATCACCATAGGCTTGCTTCTGTGCTGTTGTAAGAGTAGGATTGTTTGACATAAACAATACCTCTACCTCATCAGGTGTTACTGTTCTGTTGTATGTCTTCATAGCATAGTCAACAGAGTTTTTTATCTTTCGCATATCCTTACTAAATAATTTGTCAGGACAACGAATACCTCTATGATCATCATAGAAGTCTTTAGTCATAAGACTACGTATTAATGCTTGTTCCATTTAATTCTTCTCCTATTGCTGTTAGTTTTTCAATGTCGTTAGGATGCTTGTATTTCAAATCATCGGTTAATCTAAGTACCTTTACTGTATCTACTACACTCCTGAGATCTTTACACATCTGTGTTGCTTTGGGTAGTGCATCAGGATCAAGAGCTACTACTGCTGCAGAGAACTGTGACAAATACCTCTTGTGTGTGTCTGACAGGGACGTGCCTAACACAGCAACCCCAACATACACGTCACTGCCTTTAGCTACAACTACGGCACTGACACAGTCCTCAACAACTACAGCGATCTTACCATAACCATAAGTGTATGGCAACCCACTATTCCCATATCTTTTCCATTTTGGTAAACTATTTTTTAAACTTCTACCAATAGCATCTACCACATAGCCACCATGAATGACAGGAAACACTGCTCTGTTATCTTTTACATCATACTCCATGTCATTTACGGATATGCCATATCTCTCTGCAAATCTATATAGATCACCCTGTCCACTGTAAGGCACAACAAACTCAGGCATACCAAAGTCTTCAGCTTTCTTTTCTTCTTTTTGGATAGTTCTCTTGATGTCCTCTACAGATAAATGTACAGGCTTAGATCCACTGATACTGCATGAAGCCTTGTAACAATTCCACAAAAGTCTGCCCATGTTGTTTGATACAGTGAAGGTCTTGTACCCACCACACTCAGGACAATTCATTCTCTTTGTTTCATTATTTAATATATCTATATCACTTATAATGTTATATATATTATGCATTGTATTTACTCCTTGTATTGAGAGCATTCTTAGCACTCTCGTAAGTGTGTTTCATGTACGGCTTGACAGATTGTACATTTGTGTGACCTGTCACTGACATAAGTTGCCCCATTGGGACTCCACTGTCAATCATTTCTGTAACTCCTGTCCTTCTGAGATCCATAAGTCGG